>Ga0326513_10000833_pt1 | contig 26013 bp, 38 predicted proteins | sample 2_2465_0518_D_FD_203654 | JGI IMG/M metagenome (GOLD analysis project Ga0326513, IMG submission 203654) | Bovine rumen microbial communities from UC Davis, California, United States - 2_2465_0518 | ecosystem: Host-associated > Mammals > Digestive system > Stomach > Rumen | place: USA... | reverse complement strand
TCTTGAAGTCGCCCCAGGCGGCTCCGCCTCCGGCAAGGGTGCCGAGGAGGTCGCCGATGAGCTCCGAAGACCGGATGACCGAGGACTCAATCAGGGAGTTAATCTCGTTCGTGACGTCGAAGACCTTTTGCGTGTCGGCCTCGATGCCGACGTAGACGGTGATGTCCCCGAGCTCTGCGGTGAGGCGCTGCTTGAAATCGTCCGCGATAGTTGCAAGGCCGCCCATCCCGGTGAAAGCCTGGATGTCGTTCACCTTCGGGATGTTGTTGAACACGGAAAGCCGGTCGCTGTCTGCGAGACGTTTGTCAAGCGCAACAAGCATCTCGTCGATTTCTTTCCTTGCCTTCTCCCGTTCCTTTTCGAGAGCCTTCAGCTCTGCCTTGGTGAGCTCCTTCCCGGCGTAGCTCGCCACGTCAGCGGCTGCTCCTGCGCCTGCGCCACCTTCAGGACGGGACCCGCCTCCCATACCGCCACCGGCATAACCGGCGCCACCATCGAGAGGGCTTCCTTTCTTGTTGCGGTTATAAATCCAGGTACCGAAGACTGGTCCAAGAAGGGCCTCGTACCACTTTGCCTCGGAGCCGTTCATGATGTCGGTCATCCGGTTCAGGATGGACGTGAGGCCGTTGACGACGTCCTTCATCGGGCCCTTGGAGTTCTCGAAAGAAAGGATGAGCCCTTCCCATGCAGACGAGAGTCCCTTCGTGGCACCGAGAAGGTTGTCGCTCATCGTTTCTGCCATCTTGTCCAGGGAGCCGTTCGCTTCGTCCAGCTTGTCCTTCAGGGACTGCACGGCCTCCGCCTGCGTGATGATTGTCGTGGCGGCTGCGGCTGAACGCTTGTCGGTCATGGCGAGGACCTCGTCGACCTTGATGCCGCGGGCGCTCAATTCCTTAAAGGCCTCGATGATTTCATCGAACGACTTTGCCGAATGGCCGATGCCCTGCGACAGCTTACCGTTCGAGTCTGCGAGGTTGAGCAGGATGTTCCGGAGGGCGGTCGCCGCGGAGGATGCGTCGAAACCGTTGTTAGCAAGGACACCAAGGAAGGCGGCTGTCTCTTCAACGTCAAGCCCGAAGGACTTGGCAATAGGAGCGACGACGGAAATGGACGCCTGGAGCTTGGTGAAATCCAGGGCGGAGTTCGTGGTGGACGCGCTCATCACGTCCAGCAGGTGGCCGGTTTCGCTCGCCTCCAAACCGAATGCACGGAGCGAGGCGCCCGTGAAGTCTGCGGCGCTCGCAAGGTCCGTGTTCATGGCGAGGGCGAAGTTCAGGACCGAGCCCTGCATCTGCTTGATTTGGGTGGAGTCGAAGCCGAGGCGGGATAGCGCGATCTGCAACTGCGTGACCTCGCTGGCCGTGAACTCCGAGGTACGGCCCAGCTCCTTCGCCGACTGGGTAAGGTCTTCGATTCCCTTCAGGTTCGTCCCGAGGACGGCGGCGAGCTCGCTGTTGGCCCGCTCGAAATCCGCGATGGTCTTCGCGGCGGACGCGAAGGCGGCGGTGAAGGAAGTTATTCCGACCAAGGCGAACGCAGACCGGGCTGCCTGGCCAAAGTCACGAAGCTCGCGCTCCGCCTTGCTCATCGCGGCGTCGAACTTCGTGGTGTCTCCGGTGACTCGAACCTGGAAATTGTTAGACCTTGCCATTGTTTATCTTTGAAAAGAATTTGTTTGCCTCTTCCATCTTCTCCGCCTCACTCAAACCGGCCAGGCGTTTCAGTTCGGAATCTCCGACCTGCATCTCGTCCCAGGGCATCGGCCAAAACTTTCTGGGGTCGAGGATGCGGTCCTTCTTGTTCACCTGTACGTTCCACAGGCGTAAGACTGCGCCACGGATGAGCTCGCCTTGGTGCTTCTGCTGGGCCAGGAATTGGATGTTGTAGGCGTTCATCGCCTCCCAAAACTCTCCCGGCCTCATCTCCAGGAACTCCTTCTTGGACATTCCCAGGAGCCCGAAGGCCCAGCCCCTTACCGTCCCGATGCTTAACGGTTCCGGTGGTTCGTCAGTTACTTTTTTTTTGCTTCCTCCTCCTTGATGCCCTTGGGTTGCGTCTGGTGGGAGAAGATGGCGATGAACTTGGCCATGACGCCGATGTCCACAAGCGCACCAATCTCCGCCGCGGTGAAGTGGACGGATTCCCCGTCAAGCCTTGCACCCTCGTTGATAGACGCGGCCAGGAGCCCCGCAAGGTCGGAAGGTTTCAGCGCTGCGAAGTTCGCAAGCTCACGAACGTCATCCCGGCCGGAGGCCTCCAGGAAAGCGACAATCGCATTCCAGTTGACCTCCACCCGAAATGAACGTCCGTCGATTAACTCAATCCGGTCCATTGTTAAGGGGTCGACTGGGTTACCTTGCTGAACGCGCCGGTGATTTTGAGATCGAGAGTCAGGGTCGTGTCGCTGTCAGGGTCAGCCGAGGAGGACTCGGAATAGCCCGTGATAACGGCGTTCCCGCCATAGGTGTCGCCACCGGCGCAGAGATACTGGACGGCGACGATAGCGGAGTCACCGGTCAGGAGGGCCTTCTCGATAACATCGTCGCGGTCCAGCTTGGTAGCCGTGCCGGAGGTGCCAATGCTCAAGAGGGCGGTCACCCGGAAGGTGACGTCGTGACGGACGACGGACTCGTTCTGGACTCCGTTGTCGTCCTTGGTGATGGAGCTCTTGGTCACAGCGGAGATGTTCAGGTCTTCCTGCGTACGGCCAAGGACCGTTTTGCCACCAATAGTGAGGGAGATGTTATAACCTTCAACCATTTTGATAGTTATCTAATTTGTTTGACAAAATACAGTAGTTCAACTTGCCATACGCCTTCGATGCACGTCTCCGTAGTGGCTTGGTGCCGGACGACGTAACGGCCATCGTTCTCGACCGAATCCTCGTAGGAGTCCAGGGCGACCTTCAGCGCGTCCGCCTTGCTCTCCGCCTCTTCGGCATCCTCGGAATACACGCGGACATAGGCGTCCGCCGTAATCTTGTAGATGTCCTCCTTGGTCCGGAAGATCTGCGGGCTGTACTCATAAACGGCGTAGGGATATGACTCCGTTTCCGCCTCGGAAAGGTAGAACGGGATGATGTCCTTGCACACGTCCGTGAGCATTATTCCGATGGATTCAATCATTTCCCAAGGGCTTTTTCATAGTTGGCGTCGAAAGCTGCGCGGAAAGCGGAGAGGAAGATGTCCTCCCAGCCTTGCCTCGCCTTCTCAAAGAAGTGCCTGGCGGTTATTCCGTTCTTGGTCTTCCGCCGTTTGGTAATAGCCCACGTTTCCGGTTTTACGGGGAACTTGAACACATGACGGGGGTCTCGCCTGGAGAGTGTCCCGTAGTTGATCCAATAGGCTTTGTACCAGTCGAAGGCACGGTCGACGTTCTTGGGTTGTTTCCCCTTCGCCGTCTTCGCGTTGTAGTAACCCATCCTCGCCTGGATTCTACCAGTCCTCCGGTCAATCGCCACGCGATAGCCGACAAGGCCACGCCAGCGGGTCGGAGTCTTCTGCTTCACCCGTCGCGCAGTCGTGCTCGACGCCTTGCCAAAGGACTTCCGAGCGACGGCCCGCATCTCTTTGGGCGCCGCTTCCAAGGTCCGGAGCACATCGTCGAGTCCGTTTATTTCGACTTTTGCAGCAATCACTTCTGGATGGTCTTTACGGTGAGGATGTTGAGCGGTGAGAATCGGTCAATCGGGTCGATGGACAGGATTTCATACGGAACCCCGGAGATGAGAAGGCGCCACCGGCTCGTGAGAGCCTTGATTTTGTACATCAGGACGTCAATGACCTCCCCGGACTCAAGGTTGCCGTCATCGACGGACTCGTTCACCCTGCGGTCCAACTTGGCATAGACGTCCGCGTACTTCGTCACGGACACCGTCCTCTGCCCCCTGTCGCCGAGAGACTGCGTAACAGCCTGCACGGTGATGAGGGTATCCAGCTCACCGATGTTATTCCTGATCTCCATTATCCATCCCCCAGCTCCGGTAGGGACGGAGCAGATTCTGGGAGGCCTTCGTCAGCACCTCCACACTGTCCGTCGGGTTGTTGAACAAGCTCGCAGCGTGCAGCAGGATCGCGGCCTTCATATCGGGGGGAATGCACTCATAGCCGGCCTCGTAGGTGACCGTCATCTGGGCGCCCTCGCCCTCCACATGGAGGACCCTTCCCTTCACGCTGTAGTCCGTGACGGGTTCCCCGTCCACCTCAAGGCTCTCGACCACGGGATCGGGAACCTTGAGGGTCAGGGAAGAAGCGAATGGAACCGTAACGACGAACTCAGACCGGAGAATGACCTTGCCGATATGGTGCTCCGCGTGATACACGGCAGCCAGCATCTTCTGATACAACTCCGCATCAAGGTCGTCGCTGGTCATACGGATGTGGCGCTTGAACTCCTGCAGGAGCCCATTCGCAGACATACCGACAAAGGTTCTCTCGGTCATGGTTCAGTCGTTTAGGCGTTGGTGGTGAGGTCAACGACGGCGGCGAAGCTCTTCGGCTCGGCGACCACGCAGTCGTCCCAGCTGTTGAGGACGATACGGACGTCACCATTCTCGGCGAGGGTGAACGGGTCGACGACCACGTCAATTCCTCCCCAGTGACCGATATAGAGGTCCTCGAAGTTACCGAAGACCATCGCGGAGCACTTCGAAGAGCTGGTGCCCTTGGTGAGGTTCGACGGAACGAGGTTGGTCCACTCGATCGGGTAGCCGTTGATCCGGTCGCCCTCCAGCAGGAAGCGGGCGGTGTTGCTGGCACGCTCGATGGTCTTCAGGTCGCCGATGACCTTGGCGTTGGTCAGGTAGGCGAGCTTGCCACGGTTGCCGTTGGCGGCATTGACCTTGGTCTCGAGCTCCACGACCTTGGCCCAGGTGATGGGGCCGCCGTTGGTACCGATGGCCACGGAGCCGATGCCGCTGGTGCTGAGGATACCGGTGGGCTGGTTGCTGGAACCGGTGCCGGCGATCGCCGCGGACTCCAGGAGTTCGGCGTGGGCCTGCTGGATCTTGTTCCACACGATCTGCTCGACGTCGATGGAGGTCTGACGGAGCAGGTCCTTGGAGAACGCGCCGATGATGGCGTTGCGGTGCGGGGTCATCGTGACGCGGGCGAAGGTGGCCTTGGAGACGGAGGCGGTGGCGCCTTCCGCGAGCCACTGCGCGGTCATGCTGCCGGCGCCCACCAGCGGGAGGGAACCGACGAGGTCGCTCAGCACGGTGGCGCCGAGCTTGACGACCGCCATACGCTCCTTCAGGCCGTCGATGTAGCGCGGAGCCATCTCGGACTTGGCGTAGCCGCCGTCAGCGTTGGTGGTGTAGTTCTGGCCGGCGCTGGCACGGAGAGCGGCGGACGGGAGGACGAAGCCCTTCTTGGTCAGACCAAGACGCTCGTACTCCTTGGCGCCCATCTCGGCGACGTCAGCCTCGAGGCCGGTGAGCTTGCCCTCGGAGGCCTCACGGAGGAACTTGACGATGGAGAAGGAACGCTGGGCGTCCTGCTCCAGCTGGGCGAACTGCTTTTCAGCGAGTCTCTGCTGGGCTGCCTCGATCTTGGTCGCGGAGTCCAACTCAGTGGTGAGGTCTACGGCCTTCTGCACGGCGGCGTCATAGGCAGCCTTGTCGGCCGTAGCATCCATGGCCCGGACGGCTTCGACCTGGGCCTTGAGATCCTTGCGGATGTCTGCGATTTTGCGCATAGTTGTTTGGGGGTTTGGGTTATACATTAGCAGCCGACGCTGCCATTACGATCTGTGCACGCTGCTCGACAGCAGCGAAAGCCGCGGCGCGGTCCTCACCGTCGTCCTTGGGGTCCTCGGGCTGCTTCTCGGCCTCCTTGCGAAGGGCCTCCAGCTCCTCGGCCGCGCGATCCTCGCCCTTGCGGGTGGCGTTCGCGTTCGCGGGGATGTTGACGACGGAGATTTCCAGCAGTTCCTGACCGGCATAGTAGTAGGTCTCGCGCTCCTCGCCCGGGCCTTCCTCGCCCTTGCCCCAGGCGCCCTTCCCGATGGGGAGGAAGCCGACGGACACGGCGTTCAGGGAACCGAAGAGAATCTTCTGGTAGACCTTCTCGGCGAGCTCGTTGATTTCCTTGGGCTCGAAGGTGATGTCCACCAGGAGGGTGTTGTCCTCGACGTAGGCGCGGCCCTTTCCGATGACGAAGTCCACGTCCTTGGTGTCCCAGGCGCCGTAGACCTCGTGGTTGTAGCCGATGACGGGGTTCGCGTTGAAGCGCTTGAGGTCCCACCCAGCCTGGTTGAGGACGGTGTGGGCGCTGTCACGCGACCCGTCAGACGCGACGAAGGTCACCGTGCGGGTGTCGGTGTTCTTCTTGCGGATCTCGGGCACGAAGGCCCTGACTAAAATCTTGTCCATAGCATTAACTGTCTTCTCCCTCGGTCTGCCCCACCACGCCGGTGTTCAGCGGGTACAGCATATCGTCCAGGCCCTCCTTCCGCTGCAGGCCTTCCAGCTCGCGCACCTCGTTCCGGCTCATGTAGCCGTCGAGGATGGCGTTGTGATAGTAAGCGCTGCGGGCCTGGGTGTCACCGCGAAGCAGACCGTCGAGGCCAAACTTTACGCTGAACACACCGAGCTCGTCGTCGAAGAAGAGCTTCCGCTCCAGCTCATCCTCCAGCCGCTTGACGGTCGGCCGGAGGGAATACTGGACGAACTGAATAGTCTGGTGCTCGATATTGCTGAAGGTCGCGTGGGAGAGCTCCGCGACCATGTGGGGCGGGATGTTGATGATGCGGCAGACGTCCTGGATGGAAAGGGTCTCCGACTGGATGAGAGCCGCGGCGACAGGATTGACGGAGAGCTGCTTGTACTTGACGCCGTACTCCAGGAGCGGGGTGTCGAAGTTGCGGGCACTCAGCTTGAAGTGCTTCATGAAGGTCTCGTACTCCTTATCGCCCAGGTTGCCTTCCGTCTCCAGGACCGCCTTCAGATTGCCGCCACGCTCGTAGAACTCGGAAGCGAACTTCTCAGTAGCGAGGGACTTGCCGAGCGCGAGCGCGTTGTAGATGACCGGGTTCACGCCCTTGATGCCGTCAAGGGTGACGAGCATGAAGTGGAGCATGTCCTCGTCCGGCCAGATCCCGGTGAGCCAGGACCGATTGGGGTCGGGGCACTGGACCCGGTACCACTTATACTTCCCCTGCACGAGGGTGATACCGGTGACCCAGGACGGGTGGATCTGATGGAGGGCGATAGGGGTGCCGGCGCCGTCGCGCTCGATGTATGCGTAGGCGTTTCCCCACCCGTCCAGCCAGGTGTTGATCACGTTCCAGAAGTCGAACTTGTCCGTATAGGAGTTCGGCCGGATGTTGATGACACGGAAGGCGGGATGGTAGAACGCATCGACGAGGCCTTCCGACGTGCGCTTCTTGACGTACTTGGGGAAGGATGCGATATTCTCGGACCGGATGCGAATACCGGCATACAGGGCGGTAATCTTGAGCGCGGCCTGGTTGTTGACGGATACGCCGAAAGGGGCGGCCGTCCCGACAATGCTGTCGGGGGCCACCGTTACGGTAGCATCACTTCTACGTGATGCCATCCATTTGCTTATGCGGGTAAACAGAGGCATAGAAGCGATCTTTGTGCAAAGATATGGCACAAGGTCGCTTCCGGACGGGACATTTGTCCCGTTGTTTATCTATGCCTTGACATTCTTTCGCGGGCCTTTCGGAAGGCCTCGTAAGAAGGGTATTTGGGCTCACCGTACTCCGCCTCGTACTCCAGCTCCATCTGCGCGTAGCAGGCCCGGAAAGTGAGCCTCCCGCCCTTCCGGCGGTCAGCCTGGATGCGCTCCCAGAACACCTCCGAGAAGCCGCTCCTGGTCACCATTCGCTTCAAGTCTTCCATATCAGTCGTTCATTGAAATGACACGGAGCGTGTGCTCCTTATAGATTTCCTTAGTCTCGCCGCCGGTCTCGTCCAGCCAGCCAAAGACGGCATCGGCAAGCGCCACAACTCCATCTATCTTGTTACGACTGCGGGCCTTGTCCAGCTTGATGTTGGCATTGGGGTCGGTATAGATCACCACGTTCCGGAACATCCACCGGATGACGGGATTGCCCAGGAAGTTCAGCCGGTGCTGCAGCACCTCGGTCTGGACCCACTTCGCCGGTACGCTCATATAACGGATGCTCTGCTGAGCGGCGAGCAGTTCGTCCTGGTACTTGCTGAGCTTCGGGACGATGTTCCACATCGCCCAAGGGTCGTAGCTCACCTTCTTCACGTCGTAGGGCTCGAGCTGCTGCAGCAAGAAGTCCACGAACCAGTCCTCGTCGAGGACCTTGCCGGGGGTGACCGTCAGCCAGCCCTCGGCCGCCCAAAGGCGATAGTCCACCCGGTCCTTCAGCTCCTCGACCTTTGCCTCCGGAACCACGAAGAAAAAGCGGGCCACCTTGAAGGCCGGAAAGAAGAGGCAGACCGCCGAGATGTCGCTCTTGGACGCGAGGTCCAGGCCGACGTAGCACTCCGCTCCCAGAAGCTCGTCCAGGTCGAAGTTCGCGTTGTTCTCCTTGACGTCCTCGTCGGAGATCCACACGTCCGGAGCGTTCACCCACATGTTGAGGTTCTTCGTCTGGAAGGCGACCTGGTAGGTACCCCCGCGGAGCTTCGCCTCGTTACACTCCGCGCGCATGTAGTCCTCACTCAGGGACACCCCGAGGTTTGGGTTGACCTTCGCCCACGTCGTGGGATCGTCCCAGGCGTCGCCCTCGTCCGGGCAGAAGAGCATCAGAAAGTGGTTGTCCTTCTCCTTCAGCCCGAGCAGGATGTCCTTGTAGACCTCGATGTCCGAGAAATAGGGGTTGCTGGTGTCGGTGCCGGCCGTGGAAATAGACAGCAGCATCGGCTGGCTCCTGGCGCCCATGCCGGTCTTGATGACGTCGTAGATCTCCGTCGTGGGCCAGGCGTGCCGCTCGTCGCAGATGGCCGCGTAGATGTTGAGGCCGTCCTTGTTCTTGGTGTCCTTGCTCAGGGGCTTGAACACCCCGGCGTTCTTCGGAGACTTCATGCCCCACTGGTACGGCTTGGTGTCCTCGGCGAAGATGGAGGTCCGGATGAGCTCCGCGCTGGCATCATAGCAGAGCCGGGCCTGTGCCTGGTCCACGGCTGCCGTGTAGACCTCCGGACCGGCCTCCCCGTCCTTCAGGAGGAAGTAGGCGGCGAAGATGGCGGCAAGGAAGGTCTTTCCGTTCTTCCTGGGCACGTAGATGTCCGCGTAGGTGTACTTGCGCAGGCCGGTGTCCACCCTCTTCAGGCCGATGACGTTCGCCATCAGGAAGAGCTGCCAGTCCTCGGGCTGGAAGCGCTGCCCGGCCATCGGCCCCTTGAAATGCTTGAACTCCCTGGCGAAGCGGACGAAACGGTTGAAGGCCTTCTCGTCGAAGTAGAGGTCGTACCGCTTCAGGTCCGCCTGCCACCGCTCGATGGCCTTCTTGACCATGAAGCAGCAGGGGATCTCGCCGGAGAGCGACTTCCGGCACCACTCCTGGACCCGCTCGAAGTTAGTCGGCTTGCTCATCCCACACCTCCGATGCTGACTTGACACTGTCCTCGCCCTTCAGGCGCTTCCGGCCGGTGGGCGTAAGGCCGAGCAGGGCGGCCGTCTTCTCCATGGAGATCTGCGCCTTCTGGAGGATGTCCACGGCCGGGTTCTGCTTCTTCTTCTTGCCGTGGTACTTGTCAACCTCCTCGAGCATGATGCCGTTCTTCTCCAGCTCCTTCGAGGCGAGGCGGGCCAGGATGACATTCCGGGCGTAGGACGCGATGATCGCCACGTCCGTGGGCCGGAAGATGCCGCGCTCGTCCAGATCCTCCACCACCTGGCGGAATATCCGGCGCTGGGAGTCAGACAGGGACTTGAAGTCCCCACTGTTGAATACTCGATTTTTCTCTTCAGTAGTCATGGTTTTTTTCTTTAGAAATTCACTTTTTGCGGGAGCGAAACTGGGGGCGTGGTCTTGAGCGATGACGCCGCGAGAGATTTTGGCCCCCTACCCATCATCTCCATCCTCCCCATCGTCTTCCTCCTCGAAGACGTCGAGAGCCTCTGCTATGCCATAAAGCAGGTCAAAGATTCCGTGGAGCCAGTCGTTCGTCTCGTTGACCGGTTTCCCGATTATCCTCGAAATCTTGACGTGCTCAAAGGTCTTTATCACGTCTCTGCGCTTCATGGCTCAGTCCTCCTTGAAAAGATTACATTTGCCCTTCAAACCATTGGCGGTATTGACGCCTTCTCTGCACAGGAATAGATACGGGCCTTGTGTATAGTCGAAGAAGATGTCCGTACAATGCTGGCAGAAGAAGCAACTCCTTTCCGGTGCCATCACGGAATAATACTCACACTTGTACTCTTTCATTGTTTCTATCTTTGTTTGTCCGCCCACTCTTTGAATGCCTTGAAAAGAGGCATCCATTCATCCATGTAGTGGTCAAAGGATTCCTGGTCTCCATTAAAACTGCACCAAGATGCACCAACGGGATAAGTTGTGATTCCCAAGGTGTGATGTGTCCAAAGTGACATAAATGCACATTTGATCTCTCCCTCATCCTTGTCCTCGAAACCATCAACCTTCTTCCAGAGTTTCTTCGTGAAAAAGGAGTAATGATTGAACACTCCGATGAGTCCAAAAAAGAACTCAAAAGCGTCTTTCCCTATTGAATAATCTTTCTCTTTCATAGTTCTTCCAGTTCCTTCGTCAATTCGGCAAGGCACTTCTCTTCATTCTCAATCGCCTCGTCCATCGCCGTGATGAAAAAGGCAATGCACTTCTCCCCAATGCGTCCCCATTCATCGTCGATGATGCGAAGGACGTAATTCCTGGGGCCTGGAGCATTTGGGTCCAGCCCTGTTGCCCTTGCCGCCCTTTCCTCTTTGAGCCGACGGACGGCCGCCTTTGTTCCCCTGATTTCATGCAGCAGGTTCGCTGCCTTCATGGCTTTGTCTTCAGTCATAGCTTATGATTCCTTTTCCATTCTTGTATCTTCTTCTTGTCTCGTTGTCCCTTGGCATTGTTGCACTCATCGCAGAGCGCCTGAAGATTGTCCCTGTCATAGAACCGGTCGCCACAAATCGGCCACGGCTCGATGTGGTCCACGCAGGTGGCGGGCTTGATGATGCCCTTGCGCTGGCACTCCGCACACAGCGGATGCGACGCTCGGAAGGCCCGCGAGAGTTTCGTCCATCGGGCGGTATGGTAGGGGTCGGCCGACCGTTCACGGACGTAGCCGGGCTTCTGCTCCACGACGTCCCACCGAAGGCTCCGCTTCATCGGATCTGGACTTTGGTGGGGTCCATCACTTCCACGACGACATCCTTCCATGGGGACGGCCCGGGAGAGGAAACTGCCCTAAGGATGGCGGCCTCCAGGTCATGCGCGAGAATCTTCCTCGCCTCTGGAACCGTCTGCAGTTTATTTATCATTTCCGGACTGACCGTCACCTTGATTTCAAGTGTTCTCATTGTTTTGATTGTTTTAATTCTTTGATTCGCTGCATCACGAACTCCTGGCAGGTCGTCTTGCCCGCCAGGGCTGACATCACCCTCTCGTCGAGGGTTCCCACCGCCACGAGGTGGTAGAGAATCACCGGCCGGCGCTGCCCCTGACGATGCAGACGGGCGTTGGCCTGCAGGTACTGTTCGAGGTTCCAGGTGGGCGTGAACCACACGATGATATGCCCGCCCTGCTGCATGTTGAGTCCGAAGGACACGGACGCCGGATGGCACAGCAGCACACGGATCTCCCCACGGTTCCACCGCTCGAGGATGTCCGGCTCGCCCCTGAACAGGACGGGGCCGTACTCGTCCAGGGCGACGGTCAGCCGGGCCAGCTCGTGCTGGTAGGCGTAGAACACCAGGACCGGCTCGCCCGCCGCCTCCACCAGCTCCGTCAGCGCCTCAACCTTGGACGTCCCGACCTCGTGCCAGTCGTGCTCGGTGTCGTAGACCGCCCCGCCGGAGAACTGCAGGAGCTTGTTGGCGAGAGCCGCAGCCGTCACGGCCTCTATCTCGGTGTCGTCCACCTCCATCAGCTGCTCGCGCTCGAACTCGCGGTACGCCTTCATCTCCGCGTCGGTCAGGGCGATGTCCATCCCGGCCGTGATGATGTCCGGCATCTCCAGGTAGTCCTCGGCCTTCATGGAGAGGCAGATGTCGCTGATAAGCTCTGCGATGCGCTCCCGGGCTCCCGGCTTGGGCCTCCACTCGTAGACGACGTGGCCGTTGTGCCGGCCGGGGGTGAAGTAGTCGGTCCGGTACATCGTGAGGGTGCGCCCCAGCCTCTGCCCTCCGTCCAGCAGTTCGATCTGCGACCAGAGGTCCATCAGACCGTTGGGCGAAGGGGTGCCGGTCAGCTCGATGAGCCGCCAGATCTTCCATCGCATCCGGCGGATGGCCTTGTACCTCTTGGACTGCGGGTTCTTGAAACTGCTGGACTCGTCGATGACCACGCAGTTGAAGTCCCACCGCACCAGCTCCAGGTCGCAGTAGTCCACCAGCCACTTGACGTTTTCGCGGTTCACCACGTAGATGTCGGCGTCCGCCTCCACGGCCTTCCGCCTCTGGGTGGGCGTGCCCATGATGACGGACACCCGGAGACCCTTGAGGTGGTCCCACTTCCGGCACTCCGACGGCCAGGTGTTCCGTGCCACGGACTTCGGCGCGATCACCAGCACCTTGGAGACCTCGAGGTAGTCCTGCATCAGCTGCTGGACGGCGGTCAGGGTGACAACTGTCTTGCCGCAGCCCATATCCAAGAACAGGGCGCACTTGGGGTGGTCCAGGATGAAGTCGATGGCTTTCTGCTGGTATGTATGCGGAACGAACCTCATAGCTCCCCGAACTCCTCCCTCTTGATGCGCTCCGCGATGACCGCCCGGTCCATCAGGGCCAGCGCCGTCTCGAGGCTGTCCGTGGTGTCGATGACGAAGACCTGGAAGCCCAGCTTCCGCAGGAGTTCGTGGCAGTGCTTCTGGAGTCCGGTGGGTTTCTTGCCGGTGGTCTTGATCTCCGCGAAGAAGGCGATGCCGTACTCCGCCAGGATGAGGCGGTCGGGCAGTCCGCGATGCAGCTGGGACAGCAGCTTCAGAGCCATCCATCCGTGCGACTCGCATTCCTTCCGGAGTCTTGCCTCCAGAACCTTCTCGGACTCGCCTGTGACAGTGTGACTCGCGCGCACGCGCGAACACATTTGCGTAGATGGGCGTTTAGGCGCGTTTTCCTGCGCGTGTATCTTGCCTAATCTGCCTAATTGCATGTTTTTATAATTTTAGGGGATTTCTTTGTCACACTGTCACACTTTTGATATAACCCGTTGACGGACTGCGCCTTAAGTGTGTGACAGACCCTGTGACAGACCCTGTGACAGACTTTTGGGCGTTTGTGACGGTCACATCACTGTCACAACCTCTGTCACAGCCTCTGTCACACGTTCCGGCGGTCCCGACGGTCACCTCTTCCGTGACTCTCCGGAGCTCCGCTGCGGGGTACTTGTTCAGGGCCTCCGCCGGTTTTCCGGGATAACGGACCCACCACTTCCCGCAGGCCCAGACGACGCGGCCGGCGCCGTCCCTGGTGATGACGGTGTCCCGCCTCCTGATCATGTCGCCGCAGCAGTCGCGGTGTCCGGTTCGTGCGTATTTTAATCTCTCTTCTATCATAGCGTTACAAGTGTCATCCAAAGTTCAACTATAAGTGTGATGGCCGCCCATACGAGCAGGGCGCCGGCGATGATGGCGCAGAAGGCTATCAGCAGCCATCCGCCCGGGGTTATTTCGCCGTGGTTGTCCAGTCTCATTTGATGTGGCGCTTTAGGTTATCGGCCGTAATAGTCTCTGCGCATGTAGTTCACGCAGCTCTGCTCCTCCTCGTCGTAGTCCGGTGCCATGAACCATTCCGGCGGGAGTCCGCCGTCGAGGTCGTCCCGGCTCATCCAGGAGAGGTAGCGCCAGCAGGTCATTTTCAGGGGGCATCCTTGGCCCATGCAGAAGTCGATGTTATCCATAGGTATAGGGTATTAGAAATCGTCGGGGATGATGTAGCGGCGCTGGAGACCGTAGACGTTGTCGCGCGTCCGGACGGTGTCCGTGAGGCCGAGGTTGCGGAGAATCTGGTTTATCTCCTTGGTGTTGTAGCGGGTCTTGCCGTCCGCCTTGGCGCCCAGGCACTCCACGAGGACCTCCATGGCGCAGACGGTCTTCCGCCTGATGCGGGGCTCGCCGTCGGGGTCCATCCGGGAGGCGGTGCGGAACCAGTTGGCGCGCTGCTCCATGGTGTAGGACTCCCAGGTGTCCGGGACGGGCGTGTGGATGTAGGCGTCGATGAGGCCTTCGCGCTCGTCCGCGGCGAGCTCGTTGTGCTCGTCCTGGTCCCGTCTCGCCTCGGCCTCCATCTCGTGGTTGAGGAAGAGATCCTCTCCGGCCTTCCAGCGGACCACGGCCTCCGCCCAGATCTGGTCGGCCTCGTCCGGGAGGTCCTCCCAGGGGTCGGCGGTGGCGGGCTCCACTCCGCACTCCACGACCCAGAAGCGCCGGTTGCCCGTGTCGCCCTTGAGGAAGGCCTTCTCGTTGGTCGTGGCGAAGAAGACGCACTGCCGGGGGTAGACCTCGGTCTTGCGCCCATAGGCGGGGCGGTAGCTGTCCTCCTGCTTGGAGATGAAGGCCTTGTAGGCCTCGGAGGTGGACTTCTTGTAGTTGGTCAGCTCGCCCATCTCGATGAGCCACTTGCCCCGCAGCTGCTCCATCGCCTCCTTCCCCTCGATGCTGTTGAGGGAGTCGGAGAACCACTTGCTGAGGGCCATCACGCGGACGAGGGTGGACTTGCCGCAGCCTTCCGGCCCGATGAGCGTCAGGACGTAGTCGTACTTGCACCCGGGCCTCATCACGCGGGCCACGGCTGCGACGAAGTGCTTGCGGGTCATCGCCCTGGTGAGCTTGGTGTCCCGTGCGCCGAGGTAGTCGATGAGCAGGGTGTCGAGGCGCTCCTTCCCGTCCCACTTGAGGCCGTTCAGGTAGTCCTGCACGGGGTGGAAGCCGGTCTGGCTGAAGACGATGTCGGAGGCGTCCAGCAGGGCGGTCTTCCCGGCGAGGTCGTAATGGGTGTTCACGTACTCGATGAGGCCCGCGTCGTCGGTGTTGTTCCAGTAGGGCTCGTCCCCGATCCTGCGCCAGGGCAGGTCTCTCGTCAGGACGGTCCGGCCTGCGAAGCGGTCCAGCGCGACGGCGCCCTTGAGGGCCTTGTCGTTGCGGAGGATGAGGCCGAAGTTGTACGGCGACGGGAGGAAGTTCTTCCGCTTCTCGTCCATCTTCAGCTCCTCCATCCAGCTGTTGTCGTCCGGATCGTCCGCGGCGAGCTCCTCGCCGAAGTCCTCCTGGATGGCCTTGACCTTCTCCTTCGCCATCAGCCCGGAGACCTTCTTGTCGGCCTTGGCCAGCCGCTCCATCGCCAGGAAGGACGGAAGCCGGTTGACCGGGGTGTTGATGTCGGCGCCCTCGTCCTCGGACCCGAAGCGGTGGATCCTGACGAGGTCGAAGGCGTTCACGAGCTTCTCGCAGCAGGGGTCCGTGCCGTGGTGGGAGTAGGCCCATTTGTCCTCGTAGATCACGAGGCCGCCGGCGGTGGTGCCTTTGATGTAGGTCCAGCGGTCCGGCTTGTCGGTGGGCGCGTACACGTCCAGGAGGAAGGTATTGAGGGCCTCGGTGACGGAGTAGCAGCGGCAGAAGGCGCCGATGACGCCCGCCTTGCCGGTGGGGTCCTCCTGCTTGGCCCCGGGCTTCCCGTGGAGGATCTTCGTCACGCGGGAGGACACCGGCCACTCCAGGGGGTTGGCCCAGTCCACGTAGGTGGCGAGGGTCTTGTCGGCGTCCAGCGCGTCACCGTCCCCGGTCTCGAAGACGTAGGTGGCGTCGGACGGCACGGACGGCCAGTACATGAGGCGGGACGGCTCGTAGGTGGAGTCGTCGAAGGTGTCGATGCCGATGTCGTCGGCGACCCTCCGCGCGATGGCTATGTACTCCTCCGGGGAGACCTCCCTGGAGAGCGGGATCACCAGCCGGTAGCGGGGCTTCTCGGGCGTGCTGCTGTGGGTGGAGTAGAGACACCAGGCAGTGCCAAAGAGCATGTCGCGGACCGTGCCGATGGTGGCCGTGGTGGCGAAGTCGATGTCGAGGGTGACGAGGGAGCGGGCCGTGATGGCGTCGGACTTTCTGCGTCCTCCGTCCCTGACGGTCCCGCCCACGAAGCCCCCGACGTCCTTCGCCTTGGCCCGGCGGTCCTTGTCCATCGCCTTGTACTCGGCCATGGTCTCCGTGCTCCGCTTACACTTGCCCAGCTTGCCGACGAACTTTTCCCAGGTCACGGTCCGGTTGGGCCATGACACGGAGTTGCGCGACTGTCCGGTGGATATTGTGAACTCTTGCATTTTAGAAGATGAATGAAGTCTTTCTGATGATGTTGCCCGTGTAGCCGCGTCTCTGCAGTTCTGCGACGAGCTGCTCGTCGGTGGCATCCTGAATGGTCGGGTTGATGGGGAGGCTCTCTCGTAGTCTCACGAGGTCGTCCAATATCGGCGTCTCCACCTTCAGGGCGACATTGAGCTTCGCTTCCTCCTCCGCCTTCAGGGCCTCGCGTTTCTTCCGCCGGCGCTCCTTCTCCTTGATGACGCCGCAGGCCTTGCAGGATGTGGCGAAACCGCTCTTGTTGGAGCGGTCACTGTAGAACTCGCTCTCCGGCTTGTACTGCTTGCAGTGGCCGCACCAGCGCATCGTGACGCCGGTGGCCTCGTCCACGTAGGCGGGGTGGGCGGCTTTCGGTCCGGGGGTCTTCCTCTCGGAGGGGTCCTTCCGTCTCTTGGGGCGGGTCTTGCTGTACTCCTTGTTCAGCTCGCTGATGCAGGAGCGGCAGGCGGACTGCAGTCCGTCCTTCGCCCCGGCGGCCTTGTTGAACTCGGAGACCGGGAGGATCTGCTTGCAGTGGCAGCAGCGCTTCATCCCTTCGGGGATGGGCTCGGGCAGCTCAGGCTTGGCTGGCGCCTCGTTGTTCTCGAAGGGCTGGCGCTTCTTGTGCCCCTTGTTCATCTCGCTCTGGCACTCCTTGCAGCAGGGCTGGTATCCGTCCTTGGTGCGGGAATGTCGGCCGAAGTTGGAGACGGGAAGCTCGCGTCCGCAGTGGGAGCAGACCTTCGTCATCACGGGCGGCTGCTGCACTTCGGCAGGGTCTGCCCAGCAGTCCATCGTCCGGATCGGAGAGACGGGCTTGGGGGTGCTGCCCTTGTAGCAGTAGGGCCCGTCGTGCGTGTTGCGGCAGTAACCGCAGTTTCCACAAACTTTGTCCATAACGTGTCTTATTTAGTTCTTGTAGTAGAATGGTCCGGTATAGCCGGCCCCCACGAGCGGGAGGCCGTCCGCCCACTCGGGGCCGTGGCTGAAGCAGTATTTGATGCGGTTGAGGTAGTCCTCGGAAGGAACCTCGCACACCACTTCGTCGTGGACGTGGAAGACGGTCCGGATGCCGACGGCGTCGAGCTGGAGGATGACGTTGGCGAGGCAGTCGCGGGCGACGGCTTGCGTGATGTTCTCCACGAGCTTGCCGCCGAAGGTCTCGGTCCAGCCCCACTTGTTGGTCTTCTGGTTGATGCCCTTGTAGCGGATGGCTTGACCGCCGTAGCGGTTGATGGTGACCTGCGCCTCCGGCCAGGTGATGCAGCGTCCGGAAGGCAGCCGGCACACCAGCCACCCCTCGTGCATCGAGAACTCCAGGTAGGAGTCCCGGACGGAGTAGTTCCTGACCTCGCGGCCGTTCGCGGCGGCCCTGCGCGCCTCGTACTCCTCCGCCGATATGGGCATCCGGATGCCGAGCCGGGCGGTCTTCTTGAAGCCCTGTATGACCGCGAGGGCGGCCTCCTCCACGGAGCGCCAGAAAGCCGTGATGTGCGGGTTCGCGTTCCGCCACATGGTGACAGTGTCCTTCTCCTCCTGCTCGGTCATTCCCAGCTTCTGCCCGCCCATCGCGTCCAGCGCGGAGACCCCGCCGCCGTAGCCGAGGGCCAGCACGGCGACCTTGCCCTTGGGCCGGAGGTCGGAGTTCACCCCGTCCTTCGTGACGGGCTTGTGGAACATCTTGGAGGCCGTGCTGCAGTAGATGTCGCCGCCGTTGCGGAAGACCTCCAGCACCCACTCCTCACCGGCGAGCCAGGCCAGCACCCGGGCCTCGATGGCCGAGAAGTCGCACACGGCGAAGGTGAAGCCCTTCTGCGGGATGAAGGCCGTGCGGATGAGCTGGCTGAGGGTGTCGGGGATGCTCTTGAAACCGAGGTCAAGCATCTCGATGTCGCCTTCCTTAAGCGCCTGACGTGCGAAGTCGAGGTCCTGGAGGTGGTTCTGCGGGAGGTTCTGCAGCTGGACGAGCCGTCCGGCCCACCGGCCCGTGCGGGCTCCGTAGAACTGCAGCAGGCCTCTCACGCGGCCGTCCTCGCAGGCGCAGCCGAGCATGGCCTCGTACTTCGCGTTGGAGGACTTGCCGAGCATCGAGCGGATCTGCAGGACGCGGTGGATGCGGGGGTCGGGCGTGGACTTCCGGATCTCCGGGAGGTCCTTCTTCGAGAGGGTGTCCACGTCGAAGCCGAGCTGGGCGGTGAGCCAGTCCTTGAGCTGGCTGACGCTATTGGGGTTGTTGAGACCCGTCAAGCGCATGGCCTCCTCGGTGAGCCGGGCCGTGACGATGGCGTCGATACGGCAGGCCTCCCGGGCGAGGTCGGTGTCCACCAGCACGCCGCGGTCGTTTATCTTCTGGTCCACGGCGTAGAGCTTCCGCTCCCAGTCGGGAACGGTGAGCCAGTTGGTGTCGCGGTCGATCTCCCGCTCCACGTCCACGTCCCTGATGCAGTAAGCCTTGAACGTCTTCCACTCCTCGGGGAAGTCCTCCGGGAGGTTGCGGTCGCAGTCCTCGAAGATGCCGTCGGCCTTCTTGGCCTTGGGGGTGCAGAAGAGCTTGATGAGGGCCTTGCCCTCGGTCATCTTCTGACGCTCCAGCCCAAGGGCGGCGCCGGCCTCCGCGAGGCTCAGCGGAAGCCCGCAGCGGGCCGCCTGGACCATCGTGCAGTGCCAGCTTTCGGCAGGGAGGAAGCGGCCTTTTTCGAGCCGTCCCGTTTTCCATAGATAGACGGACAAGCAGACCCGCTCGAAGGTCGCGTTGTGGGCCACCTTGATGACCTTGTCATCGACGAGGGCGTCCAGAATCCACTCGGGTATTCCGGAGGCAGAGTTTTCCAGGTCAAAGATACCAACCGGGTCGTCATCCTTGGCGTAAGCCACAAGCAGGATGCGGAACGTCGGGTCGAGGACGTACTTGTACAAGCCGGTCTTTGCGATCGGTTGCGAGGAGTACGTTTCAAGGTCTATGTAGAGACGTTTCATAAGTCATTAGTTTTGTTTTGTACCCGGGAGGGCGGTCAGGCCCCACCCGGGCGGCCGGCGGTCAGTATTTGAGAAACATAAACCTATTCTATCCTGACATACGGGACTTGCACCCGCCCGGCGCTCCATGTCGCCGTAGATAAGTTTGACATAGGTCCCGCTGCCGGCGTCGCGGGAGTTTCTCAGCGGCTAAAAGACGTCGTCATCCTCGGCGTCGTCGCCGTACTGGTCCAGGTCGTCGCCGAACTCGGACTGGGCGCTGGTGCGGCCACCGAGATACTCGCCGTCCTTGGTCTTCAGGACGTTGTTGAGGCCGGCGGCCACGCCCTTGTTCCCGGCGTTGTTGAAGGCGAAGAAGTTGACCGAGGCGACGCCGTAGCAGCCGCTGTAGACCTCTTCCTCGTTGGTGACCTCCACAAGCTTCTTCTCGCCGTTCATCTTGACGATCTTGACAATGCCGGGCTTGGTCTTGCTGGTCGCGTTGATGAAGTAGCAGCCAGCGTAGGTCTCGTCGTCCGGGCGCTCGGCGTCTCCGTCGCGCAGCGGGTTCTTCCAGGTGCCGGGGGCGGGCTGCTTGCCGCCGAACTTGGAGGCGACGCCGGACATGAAGGCGGCCTTGACGGCCTCCTTGATGGCGTTCACCAGGGCGGTGTTGGACTTGGGGATGAGGAGGGCCACGCTGTACTTCTTTTCGCCGCCATCGGAGATGGCCTCGGGGGTGAAGAGGTGGCAGTAAGACAGGCGCACTTCGCCGATCTTGACGCGGGTGTTGGTGTTGTCGTTCATGACGTTTTGACGTTAAAGTGGGTTATTTGGTGTATTCGGAAAAATCGTCCTTGGCGCTGCTCATCGCAGGCCGGGGGTCGGAGTCCTCCACGAGGGTGGGCTTGCCCTGGGGCTTGACCACGTACTCGCCGAGGATGGCGTTGAAGCCCTTCTTCGTGAGCAGCTTCTCCAGGTCGGAGATGGTCTTGAGCTCACGCGGGCGGAGGTAGGAGTCCTCGGACAGCCCGGCCTTCGCCAGGGCGCCGATGGCGGCCTTCTGGTCGGGGATCTGACGGAGGGAGCGACCTTCCACGACCTTGAAGCCGGGGACCGGGGTGCCGGCGAGCGCCTGCTCCAGGGCGTAGGCCTCGAGGTTGGCGATCCAGGCCTTGACGGTGGCGGCCTGCCGGAGGGCGTCGGCCATCTCCTCGTTGGTCATCAGGTCGTGGGTCCGGTCGACCTTCACGGTGGAGGCCTTCAGGGCGAGGGCCTTGCAGCGGGGGGCCACCTTGCAGAAGCGGCAGTGCTCGCCCGGGACGAACTCGCCAAGGCCCTGGTAGGCCGCGACGGCGGCGGGCTTGAGGTCGTTCTCGGCCCAGTCCAGCAGGGCCTCGGAGGTGATGCTGTCGGTGGACCATCTCTGCAGGCGGGGCTGGATGATGACCATGTTGACCTCGGTGATGTCGTAGAGCTCGCCGGGCCCGAGCAGGGAGCCCAGGGCGTAGCAGCGCATCTGGGTGTTGCCCACGGCGGACACCGGGACGCCCTTGCCGTACTTGAGGTCGTAGACGCTGAGCGTCCGGCCGTAGATGATGACGGCGTCGGAGGTGCCGAAGCCCTCGGGGATGTACTCGGAGAGCTTGAGCGGGACCTCCACCAGGAGGACGGCCTCCGGGTCGCGGTAGAGCGCGTCGAGGTAGTCCTCCCAGACGGGGCGGCAGTAGTGCTCGGAGACGATCCGGAGCATCTCCTGCGGGTCGAGGCCCTCGCCTTCGCAGCGGTTGAAGCAGCGGGTCAGGGCGTCGCCGCCCATCTCGTTCAGGTGCTCCACCTGCTCCGGCCATTCGAGCCGTTTCTCGTCGTCGTACTCGCGCAGGTCCTTCTGGGCCCGGAGGGCGCCGAGAAGGAGCGCCTCCGCCATGGCGTGGGCGATGGTGCCCTCGCGGGTGAAGATCGTGTCCTTCTCGGGCACCTGGGACTCGGACCGTGCGGACGGGGTGCAGACCATCCAGCGGGCAGAGCCCGAAGGAGAGAGGATAGCGTGACTGGTGGGCATGGTGTTATGCTGCTAATTTGTTCAACCGGTCCATCAGTTCGCTCCGTCTCTCCTGGGGGCACGCCGAGCTGTTGGGAATCTCGAACTCGTGGAAGAGAGCCTTGACTCCGTCGGTTCCGACCTTGTCCTTCGCGGCCTTGACGGCCAGCCGGAGGTCGGCATCAGAGATTTCCTTCTGCGCGGGCGCTGCGGGGGCCTGCTGGGGCGCAGGAGCCGCTTTCTCGGCAGGGGCGGGGGATTGCACCGTTTCGGGCTTGGGCTCCTCTACGGGCTTTTCAGCGGGTTTCGCAGGGCGGGCGGCACGGGTGCCGTCGTACACGTCCCGCGGCATGTCCGGGGCGAACAGGCGGAGGAAGTCCATCATCCGCTGGGACATGTCCAGGTTGATGTTCAGATTTACGTTAATGTCAATCATTTGAACAGATTTTTATAGTGAAACATGGAGTTTGAAATGTCTTGTAAAAACCAGGGAGGACTTCACAGCCGTTCCTGGCTGACAGTGTTGTGTTGTTAGCCCAGCTTCTGCTGGTGGAGGCCGGCGGCGGAAACGATCCGCCCCACTGAAGGAACCGTACTTTATTTTCAATCGGTGGTACCATACCGGCCTTATAGCTTGCCCTTCCACACATCAAGGATGTCCTGACCGAGGAAGCGGCCGTCGGCCGTGTGCGGGACGAGCTTCCCGCGCTTCCTCCACCGGGTGATGGTGTGGTACTCCACACCGAGGAGGCTGGCGGCCTGCTTGCAGGTGTAGAGCCCGAACCTCAGGACGTCTGGTTTCTCCGCAGTCATTTCGTCCGGGTGATTTCGATGAGGCCGGCATTCGCTCTCGGGGAGCTCACGGTGAAGATCTTGCCGGAGATATGGCCATAGCGGCTGCAGGCGTTCCGGGCGTAATCGAGGACGACAGCCTCACTGTCGATGGGCCAGGTCTCGCCGACGTCCATGGTGGCGATGGTGTGGAGAACACTGATGCGGCCAGCGTCCTTTCCGGTGTTGTGTCTGATGATTTCCATTTTTACTTTGATTTGGTGATTTTACAATAGTCATCGGGGCCTTTCACGCATTTGCCCTGGACGTAGAACCAGCAGCGGAGGCAGAGGTTCCGGGTCTTCACGATGCTCATTTCTCGTCGTGTTTGGTGAACTCGGTGTGCTCGTCCAGCCACTTGGCGATGTAGCCGAAGGCGAACGCAAAGAGGAGGCTGATGAAGTTCCAGGCGGTGATGCCGCCGTCCTTGCCTTCGACGCAGGCGGCGAACACGAACACGATGGCGAGGCCGCCGAAGATGTGCATCATTTTTTTGTGTCTTTCCATGGTGCTGTATCGTTTTGTCATAAATATATTTTCGATGTTATCTGTAAATTATCCAGGCATTCTTAGCGGCCGCCTTCGGGGAACGGTAACTGAGCGAGTTTGCGAGCTTCCCGTCGATGCTGAAGCACCAGTACCAGTAGCCGTCGAAGATGATCTGCGCCGTGTGTGTCGTGGGCTTCTCATCTTGGAAGTATTCATTTTCACTGGAGATGAAGGTGACCTCAAAGAGATCTTGCCCGTTCCGGTTGTACTTTTTCTGTTTCATAACACTGTCGTTTTTAATTTGGCCTAAAAATTGTATCTTTGTAGTCGGATATATCCCGATTGTGCCACAAAGGTAAACCAAAGTTTCCTAATTTGCAAACTTTTGTGCCACAAAATTTAGGGAAACTGGTGTTGTGTTATGTATGTGTCTGTAAGTGAGCGCTTTATAAAATGCGCCGAATATCTCATCGAAACCCGCAAACTGCGGAACCAGGCCGAATTGGTCCGGCTCCTCGGGCTGTCCAAGGGCTACGTGTCCCAGCTGATGAGCGGAAAAAGAGAGCCGAGTGAAACAATAGTTAGCCGCCTGTGCGCCCAGTTTCCCGAACTGAATCCGCAGTGGATTATGACGGGGGAGGGTGAAATGACACAGAAGGTCGGCCTCCGCCCCGTCGAAGAGTTCATCGAGCCGAATACGGTCCCGATGCTCCCGATCTTCGCCCAGGCAGGCCATCTCACCGAGTGGTCGGAGGGAGTCGAGGAGGCGAAATGCGAACGGGTGATCTCGCCAGTGAAGGATATCGACATGGCCATCCACATCTACGGCGAGAGCATGTCACCGGACATCCCGAATGGTGCCGTCTGCTACGTCCGCAGGGTGACCGGCAAGGTCATCGACTACGGCCGCGCCTATATCCTGGACACGGTGGACGGGCCAGTGGTCAAGTACCTGATGCCCGGATCTGATGACGAGCACATCCGCTGCCAGTCCGCGAACCTGGACCCGAAGTTCGCACCCTACGAAATCGAGAAGGCCGACATCCTCGGGATGTACAGGGTTATCATGTGTATGAAAATGATGTAGAAATATGAGAAAAATTGCATTATTCGCCATTTTATTGGCGTTTTCCGCAACTTTGTTCGCCCAGGAGCCTGAGAAGGGCGACATCGGCGTCGTGGTCGCGTCCAATTTCACGGAGGAAGAGGACGCCATGCGCTTCGTCGTCCGGGAGATCATGTTCCCCCTGAACCTGGTGCCGGACGTCTATGACAAGGACCTCGGCTACATCGTGACCGAGCGGTTCTTCTACCAGGGCTGGCTGAGCTGCCAGTTCGTGATGTTCTTCAAGGCGTCCTCGGAAGGTGTGGACGTCAAGATCATCGGCCGGGACTATTACACCAACAAGGGCGAAGGGATGCACCAGGGGCCGATGAAATACGGAAACGGGATGAAGGGCTCGCCGATGGAGGCATACTGGAACTATCTGACCGGCATCGCCGAAAAGATACCGCACAAGTCCCTGAAATACTTCTCCAAATGAACGCAAATACGTTGCAAATGAAAATGCACTTTATAAATGCTTGAAAACAAACAATATACAAACGTGGGTGATGCCTTACAAGCAGGGGGTCGACGGTTCGAATCCGCCATCGCCCACGACAGTGTAGTGAATTAGAAATCAGTGTTTTACGGATTTCCCTTTCACTACTTTTTGTTTCCGCCCGCGCCAAAAGGTGTCGGTGATGGTGGGAACATCTGAGAACATTTGAGAACATTATAGTACATTTCGTTGCAAATTCGGACGCAAATGAACAACAATACGACACTGATTCTTGACACCCGCCGTGCGCTCCAGGACGGCACCTTCCCCGTGAAGCTGTCCGTTGGCCACGGGACGCGGCTCTATTTGTCCACCGGCATCTCCGCCCCCAGGGCGAACTGGGTGGACGGCCAGGTGGAAGGCCTGAAGGACGCGAAGCGGATGAACACGGCCTTGGACAACCAGCGTCTCCGCGTACAGGCCCGCCTGCTGCGGCTGAGGGAGGACGGACGTCTTGCGGGCGCCAGCAACACATACCTGCGGAAGCTGCTCACCGCCCCCGACATGGACGACGTGCCGGAGGAGGACAAGCGCACCTCGTTCTGGACGATCGCCGAGCGCTGCATCTCCACGAAGGAAGGGCGGACGAAGCTGGTATACCTGCACACCCTTTCCAAGCTCCGCGCCTTCGCCGGTGGCCGCCCCCTGTATATAGAGGACATCGACCGCGTCTGGCTACACGGCTTCGAGGCGTCCATCGGTGGCAAGGTCAACAGCAGGGCGCTCCACCTGCGGAACCTCAGGCACATCTGCAACTTTGCCCTGGACGAGGAGCTCACGACGCACTACCCCTTCCGGAAGTTCAAGATCCGGACAGAGGAGACCTTGAAGAAGGCGCTCACCGTGGACCAGCTGCGCGCCCTCCTGACGATGCCCGTCGAGCCGTGGCAGGAGGAGTACCGCGACATGTTCTGGCTGATGTTCCTGCTCCGTGGCATCAATGCCGTGGACCTTTTTGGAGCGACGCCGGACCAGGTGGTGGACGGTCGCCTCGAGTACCGGCGCAGCAAGGTCGGCACCCTGCTGTCCGTCAAGCTGGAGCCGGAGGCCCTGGAGATCATCGAAAAGTACCGGGGGAAGGCCCACCTCGTCGCGCCTCTGGACCGGTACACGAACTACAAGGACTACCTTCGCCGGATGGATTACGGCCTCAAGTCCCTGGGGCGTCCCACCGGCAAGCGGGGGAAGATCCTCGGAAAGGGGATGTTCCCGAAGCTGTCATCGAACTGGGCCCGCCACACCTGGGCGACGCTCTGCGCGGAGCTCGACATCCCCGACCCGACGATCACCCTGGGAATGGGGCATAAGACCGCAGGCCACAAGACCACGGCCATCTACATCAAGCGCGACATGAAGAAGGTGGACGATGCGAACCGGAAGGTCATCGACTACATAAAAGGAACCGTCCCACATCTCACGACGTAGGACGGCGAACAACAATTCTTACCAATATAACTAAACAAGACCCATCACGGGCTAAAAGAGGTATTTCCTGAATATCCACAGGACGGCTCCGATGAGCGTCAGCAGGAGCCACGGAAAGGCACCGATTTTAGCGTTTTGTGCCCAGGACAAGGGTTTCTCTACCTTGACCTCCACGGCGGTCGTATCGTGGACTTCTCGCACGGAAACGGAGTCCCTCCAGCGGT
>Ga0326513_10000832_pt1 | contig 26019 bp, 16 predicted proteins | sample 2_2465_0518_D_FD_203654 | JGI IMG/M metagenome (GOLD analysis project Ga0326513, IMG submission 203654) | Bovine rumen microbial communities from UC Davis, California, United States - 2_2465_0518 | ecosystem: Host-associated > Mammals > Digestive system > Stomach > Rumen | place: USA... | reverse complement strand
GTATTTGTAAATTATTTTATATCAATCACTTGTACTTTAAATGATAGAAAAAGTGATTACGTAGAATCAATAGATTGGGGAAAAGACGATTATTTGACATTTTTAACTTTTATTACACAACTTTTGTCCTCTCTTGGGGGCTACTTGCCCCCAAACTCCTCAGTGTTTTTTCTGGTATTAGTTTTGGCTTTGCCTATATCTGAAAATTGCACTTATATCTTGAACTTGGGAGAAAGTTTTTGTCCGTGTAGCACAGATGTCATTATATTTAGGTAGTATGTTTTTAAAGGATGAATGACGGTTTTATTGTCTTAGTAATCATAGGATTAGAAGAACATAAATATTTAATATTTATATGCGTAGTTTATAGAAAAATGGAAATTTGGAAGAATGGGGCGTTTTGTGCGTTTTTGAAAGAAAATGAGCCGAAAAATTTTACTTTGTTTTGGGTATTGCCAGTATTTGCAGAAATATCTACCTTTGCACCCGAAAATAGTTCATAGTTCAAAGTGCATAGTTCATAGTTAATGTGCGCAAGCCAACTATGCACTATGAACTGTGAACTATAAACTGTCTAAGTTTGCACTCGAAAAAAAAGATGATGATGGATAAATTACAGGATATTTTAGAAAGGGCAGCTATACAAGCTCCGGATAAGGGCTTTATAGTTGTGAATAATAGTCAGAAAGATATTTTCGTTTCTTATTCTGAACTTTTGGATAAGGCTAATAGAATCGCATATATCTTGAAACATTATTATCAGGTATCAATGGGGGATGAAGTGATGATTTCGGTAGAGAAATCTGAAGACTTTATATTCCTTTTCTGGGGGAGTGTATTGGCTGGGGGAATTCCAGTTCTGATGCCTTCGGTTCAGGCAAGCAACAAGCGTTCGATTGCCTATGAGCGATTCAAGAATGCCATAGAGATTCTGCATAAAGTGACGGTCGTTACAAGTGATGCAAACATTATCGAAGATTTACGCTCTTCCAATCAGAAGTGCATATTATTTGACGATATCATCCGACAATCTGAATTGCTGAATGATTATAGCTTGCAAGCAGCAAAGCCAGAAAGCGATGGAATGTGCGTGATACAGTTCTCTTCTGGAAGTACGGGAACCCCAAAAGGCGTTATGCTTAGTTTCAAGGGCATTCTGGCAAACATAAAGATAACGACCATTGCCGATCAAATAACCGAAAATGATACGCTGATACATTGGATGCCCTATTTCCACGATTTCGGGTTGTTCGGAAATCATCTGGTATCGATGTATAACCTGATAACGGAAATAAAGATTGAGCCGTATTTCTTCTTGCGTGATCCATTGGTGCTGCTTAGAAAGATAGCTGAGTATCATGTTAGTGTCTGCGGTGGTGCCACTCCTTCTGGACTGGAGTATCTGGTACAGAGACTTGATAAGGCTTCTGATGAATTAAAGGGAATGGATTTCTCTTATGTCAAGACTCTTTCGATCGGGGCAGAGATGGTTCCTGCAAGGCTCTATGATAATCTGGCTCCGCTCTTCCAACTTGGATTTGACCGAAAAGCCTATCAGCCTGGTTACGGAATGGCTGAAAATACTCTTACCGTTACATCTTGCTTGCCTGGCGAAGGGCATCGCACCATCAAACTTGACAGGGATTCGTTCTATGAAGGCGAAATCCGACTTTCGGATGGCAGCAGCGATTATTGCGAGTTTGTGAGTGCGGGTAGGCCTATGCCCGACATGCAGGTTCGCATCGTTGGCGATGGAAAGATTAAGGGGATCATGGATCTGGGCGAGATTCAGATCAAGGGTCCTTGCCTGATGTTGGGTTATTACGATAACAAGCAGGCTACGGATGAGGTGCTGACCGACGGTTGGCTGAGTACTGGCGACTTGGGATTCTTTGACAACGACGGCATTCTCTATCTTGTTGGGCGCAAGAAGGAAACCATCATTGTCAATGGTCAGAACTACTACCCATTCGATCTGGAGAACTGCGTGCTTGAGAAATTCTCTCAGCAGATTGACAAATCGGTGTTCACGTCCTACTATTCCACAACGAAAAACCAAGAAATCGTGCTGCATTTCTTTGTGCCAACTATCAGAATGACGGATGAACAACTCATTAGACTGGTGGATGAATGCAACGGCTACTTAGCCGATAAGGTAGGCTTTGCCCCCGAATACTCCATACGAATAAGGAAAGGAGACATCCAGCGCACATCGAGTTCCAAGATCAAGCGTAGGGCAATGGCATATAGCTTTGAACAAGGAAAATATGACAAATGTATAGTAACAACAGATAAAAAGCATAGTATGATGGATAATATGAAAATACTCCGAAACATCTGGTCGGAGGCATTGAAGACGGATAATCTCTCTCCGCAGGATAATTTCTTCTCCCTGGGTGGCGATTCCATACGCAGTATGATGGCTGTGTCGAAGATAGAGCAGCAGTTTAACGTCAAGCTGGAGAACAGTTTCTTCTACAAGCATCCCACATTGGCTTCACAGCGAGAGTATCTGGACGAATACCTGTCGAAGAAGAATGAGTCTCCTCTCAACGAGTATGAACTACTTGTACGTGAGTTTGTGAGTGAGGAAATTGGAGTACCTATGGAGGATCTCCAGTTCACAGACAACATCATGAGTAAGGCCGACTCCTTTGCTACTATCTTCAAGATGATGCAGCGCCTCACGGAGGTGTTCAACCGTGTAACCCTTGATGATATCAAGGAAAAGACTTGCATAAGAGACATCGCTCAGGTCATCCGCCAACGCTATGCCACCCCCGACGGCAAACTGTTCCCTCTGATGGACTTTCAGGAAACGCTCTTCTATCATAGCAAGAGCTTCGTCCGCAACGAGCCAACAGGACTCAGTTGCTACATCATCTGCCGTTCACATCTTGACGGGGATTTCCGCATCGACAGTTGGAACAAAACACTCAATCACGTCATCAAGTGCCATCCGCTGCTCCATTCCGTTCTTTCCGAGGAATCAGACAAACCAGAGATGAAAACCCTCCCCGCATATCCAGAGTTCCGCAGCACCTACGAGGATATCAGTTCGATGACAGGCGAGGAGCAAGAGGCATACCTCTTGCAGAAGGACAAGGAGAGCCACGACTACCGATTCGACCTCACCAAGTACCCCCTGTTCTATTGCAACATCTACAAGACTGCCCCCAACCATCATGAGCTAATCATAAACATCGACCATCAGGTAGTAGATGGATATAGCTTCTTCCAGTTTATAAAGGAACTTACCACCACCTACGACCAGATAGCAGCGGGCGAACCCATCACGCTAACACCCAACACCCAACACCCAATGACCTTCTCCGACTACGTCTATATTGAAGGTTTCCGCCGACAGACACGCCGCTACAAGAAGATGATGGACTTTGCCCTCAAGGTGTTCAAGGATCTGCCCGAAAAGATAACCATACCAATGAAATGCCAGCCATCACTCATCGGTGAGGTACATTTCAACACCATGCATACCGAGATGGATGCCACTCTTATGAACAAGGTGCTGGCTATGGGTGCCCACATCGCAGGTGTAAGTCTCAACTCATTGCTCATGGCGTGTTATTTCAAGCTGATGAACCTATGGTCAGGTCAGAACGACCTTATCATCAACATGCCAGTATTCAACCGCGAACAGCATCTGCCAAGCGCGAAGAGCGTACTGGGTAGTTTCCTCGACATCTTCCCTGTGCGCATACAGACCACACCGCAGGAACCAATCATATCCATAGCACGCAAGATAGAGCAGTTTGTCCGCACCATGCTCGAATATCCTATCTCCTCAATCGAGCTATCCCGACGCATAGCCGAGCAGGAAGGCTTGAGGCAAGGCTCGCTCAGTGCCATCATCTTTAGCAACAGCATCAACATGCTGCCAAAAGGCATCAGCCGTTCATCTCGCAATCTGGTTATCGGTGCGCCCAAGGTGCAGACAGGAGCACCAGGCACATATATTGACCTCGTGATGTACACATGGGAAGACCAATGGCACTTCGACTGGAACTATGTCCGCGAGCTGTTCGATGAAACCTTCATCCGTCAGCTCTCAGGGCAGCTAACCTCTATCCTCACGCAGTTGACTGATGAAGCCGATGGTCTGCCACACGAGCAGCGAGCTTGCAACGCAATACTTCCGCAAGAATATCTCCAACTGCTCCGCGAGGTAAACCAGACGGAACACGCCTACCCAGTTACTACGATACACGAACAGATAAGAGCCACCGTGGCGCAATATCCAGATCGTGAAGCTGTTTCCTGTCTGGATGTATCACTCACCTATCAGGAGTATTGGAAGAAGTCGAACCAGATGGCACACTTCCTCCGCACGCTTGGCGTAGAGCGAGGCTCAAAGGTCGTGCTCCTGCTCAGTCGCACCATCGACATGCCGATAGTGCAGCTTGCCATACTCCTTGCAGGAGGCACATACGTACCTATCGACCCATCATATCCATCCGACCGAATACGCTATATGGTAGATGACTGCGGTGCAGAGGTTCTCATCACTCAGACTACACATGCTGACACCATCAATGCATCCTATTCATCCCGAATCAAGCATTGTGTTCTGCTTGATGGTGATGCTATTGGTCTGCCACAAAGCTACATCGTACACCACAGGCATGAGATAGAAAATCAGTCAACGGAAGATATCCAGTTGTGCAACACTCCCGACGATCTTATCTATATGATCTATACCTCTGGCTCAACTGGACAGCCTAAGGGAACGATGCTGAGACATAGGAATGTATCAAATTTCCTGAACTATGAGAAAGAAGCATTTGGCGTGAATTGTGAAAACAGATTTGCGCTGATAACATCCTACTCATTCGATATGACAGTAACTTCAAGTTGGCTACCATTCATTACAGGTGCCTCTCTGCATATCCTTTCAGATAGCGACACAAAGGATGTGGAGAAACTGCTGCACTTCATTGACGATAAGCGAATAAACTTCCTCAACGTAACGCCATCCCACTTCTCCATGCTTGTCAACACCTTGGCATTCCTGGAGCACCCTGTCAGTCTCTCTCCTGAAATGACGATAATGCTTGGAGCAGAACTTATCAATGTATCTGACATAAACAGATGGCTCGACACTTATCCGCACCATCGTTTCATAAACGAATATGGTCCAACGGAAACCACCGTGGCATCCACCTTCTATCCCATACCTATTGCAGAAGATGGTAAATGCCATTTGGATATAGTTCCGATAGGAAAGCCTATCTACAACACACAGGTATATGTATTGAACGACAATCAGCAGTTAGCCCTGCCCGAAGTGCCAGGCATCCTCCACATCGGTGGAGCTGGCGTATCGTGCGGATATCTCAACAAGGAAGAGAAGACCAAGGCGGTATTTATCCCTAACCCTATCTCCGACACCCAAGACATAGTGTATAACACAGGCGACGTGGTCAAGATGACCATGACGGGCAATATCGTATTTGTCGGTCGCAAGGACTTTCAGGTCAATGTGCGAGGCTACCGAATAGAGCTTGGCGATATAGAGAATGCGCTGCTACAAGTACCAGGCATAACAGAATCGTGTGCAGAAATACAGTATGATGCCAACCGTCAGCCTACCGTAGTAGCATTCTATGTGTCAGCCGATGGCAATGACATCGACTTTAAGGACATAACGTCGGTTTTGCAAACAAAGATACCACATTATATGTTGCCGTCGGCAATGGCGAGAATAGACCAGATACCAATCTCTGCCAATGGCAAAACCGACAAGAAGCAACTGCCAAACATAGCAAGTCAGAAGCAGAACATCGCAAATCGTGACATCGTAGCACCGAGAACCCCACAGGAGCAGCAACTGGTCGAGATATGGAAGGAAGTACTCGGATTGCCAGAGGTGAGCATCATGGATAACTTTTGGGAGATAGGTGGTGACTCCATTCATTCCGTCAGGCTCATAAAGGAGATGAAGGAAGCAGGACTGAAAGGTATAAAACTTAAGGATCTGTTTGAGCATCCTACTATTGCCGAGCTACTTGCGCAGGAAGCAGAAGCAGAGACACCGATGGAGAATATAATCTGTATGCGTAAGGTGGAAAGCCCACTTGCCAACCTTATATGCCTGCCCTATGCGGCAGGAACCCCTGGAATGTACAGCACATTGGCAGGAGATGTTACGGATAACATCAATATGTACACCGTGCAATATCCAGGGCATGGTGATGGGCGCGAGTTGAAGGCAACTGTTGAGGAGGTAGGAGAACTGCTTATCAATGAATTGCAATCACTCGACCGTACAGTGCCATTGTATATCATGGGTTACTCATACAGTTGCTATATAGCGTATGATTTATGCAAGCGATTGGAGGCGGAGCGAATCCCTGTACATGGAATCATCATGATAGGCGGAACACCTCCAACGTTACGCGATGATCTGATGACGTTCTTCTCTGGAACTGATAAGCAACTATTGGACTATTCACACGCCAAGGATTTGTTGAATGAAGAGCTGATAGCCACATTGTCGGAAGAAGAGAAGCATGAATACCTGCATGAGTTAAGAATGAACACGGTTGCGATGGTAAACTATAAGTTCCTCGATTATAAATTAAATACGCCGTTGTGCACCATTGTAGGAAAGGAGGACGAACCGACGATACGAGAAAACCAGCATTTATGGAATAATTATTTCCATAAGGTGTCATTCTTTGAATTGCCTGGTGGACATGTGTTAATCACCAAGTATCACGAACAGTTGGCACAGCTCCTCATGGAGGTAATAAGTTAAGAGTGAAAAGTTCAGGATATTCATGTCGTATAAAAATTTAAGGATAATGTTAATAATCATGGGAATATGTTTTATTCCCATGATATCACTGGCACAAGCAGTTCTTTCGGGCAAGGTTATAGATAAAAAGACAAAAGAACCTATCGTTGGAGCTTCTGTCTTTATACGGAAACATCAGATTGGGAACAATACGGATGCAGAAGGATTGTATCAAATCAAACTTCCGAAGAAAGATGTGTACCTTGTAGAGGTGTCTTATTTAGGATACAAGACAATTAAACAGAATGTTTCCGTAGATTCTGATCTCAACAAGACATTCTACATGGAAAAGAGCACTAAGGTGCTGAATGAGGTCGTAGTAAAGGCTTCCTCGCATCTTGCGGAGATTAACCAGATTCGCAAGAGTCCTATGGCTGTAACCGTTGTTGACGGAGCAAAGCTGAGAGGACGATCAAGCGGAATTGAGGAAGTGCTAAACCGTACCTCTGGTTTGAAAGTAAGAAAGTCTGGTGGATTGGGAAGTGCGTCTCGTATTTCCGTTCATGGACTGGAAGGTAAGAGAGTGGCGGTCTATATCAATGGTTTCCCATTGAATAGCCCTGACGGTTCGTTCGATATTAATGATATGCCGATAGACATAATAAAGTACATTGAGGTGTATAAGGGTATTGTGCCGGCAGAATATGGTAGTGACGGACTTGGAGGTGCTATCAACATCGTGACCAGAGAAGACGATTGCGATATGGTGGGATTTACGCAGGAACTGGCATCCTTTGGCACATCAAAGACCTTGGTAAGTGGTCAGAAACTTTTCACTAAGCCTGGAATCCTGTTTAATCTGGCATACTTTAGGAATAAGTCGGATAATGACTATACTATGACATGGCCTGTGTTTGAAACAAACCTTCCCGCCTCTGCCTATCAGTCGGTCAGGCGACACAACGATTATTACAGTTCGAATTTCTATCATGTAGGCTTGCAGTTCACCAAGCTCTATTTTGACAAACTGGAGTTTGAGTGTGGTATCTACGACAACAAGAAAGGCATCCAGTCGTTAAGCTTTGATTCGCAGAATGCCCATACTCACGGAACAAATATTATGCCTACCTTCACTCTTGAGAAGAAGGACTTCCTGTTGAAAGGCATGGAACTGAAATCCACGTTGGTAATACCAATCATCAATATGCACATGGTAGATACTACGAGATACCGTAAGCAATGGGATGGAACGATTACGCAGGCTATGGGCGAGACGGAGGAGAATCTCTACAACAATTCAGACGACCATCAGTTTGAGTTAAGGGATAAGATAAACCTGAAGTATGAGATAGGCAGACATACTTTTAACATTAACAATCAATTGGTTTATTCTGACTATAAGCCAAAAGATGACTATATGAAGAGTTACCTCGGATTTGACCCAAGTTCATTTCCAAGTAAGATGACGGGAAATACATTGGGGCTATCTCATGTCTATATGACTTCTGACAACCGTTTGCAGAACTCGCTTATGCTGAGTCTGTATTATCTTAATTCCAAGATATATAGAACAAGTGATAAAATGACGGAAGATATTCCTGGTGGGAAGATAGAGCCACAGGTAACGAAAGTCAATAATTTCTATTACGGATTCAGCGAAGGTGTAAGCTATGAGTTCTTGCAAGGCATAAGGGGAAAGGTGGCATTCTCGCATAATGTCCGCATTCCTGACGTAAGCGAGTTGTTTGGTGATGGTGTTAGTATCAAGCCATCTGTCAATCTGCTTCCAGAAATCGGTAATAACCTTAGTGTTGGAGTGATAGTTGACAGAGAGAACATATTGGGAATGTCGCGCATACAGATAGAGTCAAATTTCTACTATATGTATATCAAGGATATGATAAGACTCTTCCCTGCGGGACTTCAGTCTATCTACACCAATTTAGGCAAGACCAGCATTATAGGATTCGATGCAGATCTGAAGATAGATGTGACGCCCTGCATATACTCGTATTTCAATATCACGCTGCAAGACATACGTGATCGCATGAAATGGACTTCGAATGACAATACGATAGCGAACCCTACCTATAAGAAGAATGTACCCAACATTCCTGATTTCTACTTCAATTATGGCATAGAATACCATACGGAGGGATTATTGTGGAAGTCAGAATTGTCAAGAGTCTATCTTGATGCATCATACGTCGGCGAGTTTGATTGGAGTTGGCAAATGAGTTCATTGCCAGAGCAGAGGAAGAAGTGGATTATTCCGAGTAGCCATGTCTTTACCGTCGGACTTCAGCAGTCGTTCTGGCATAACAACATATCGTTGGGATGCGAGGTGGAGAATCTTTTTGATAAGGAAAACTACATGGAATATAAGAAGCCGTTACAGGGACGTACCTTTAAGGCGAAGCTACGCTTCAACCTGTTCCGTGATAAGGTTTCGGGTGGAGCAATGAGCCTTTAACGAGATTAAGAAATTAAGAGATTAAAAGATTAAGATATTAAATTTTATGTTTATTATGAAAAAGAAAAAGTTTTTTTTGTATGCAACAATGATGTTGCTGTCATCATTCTGCGCTTCTTGCGGAGATGATGATGATGATCCAAGTCCTGCACCAGTTGCAGATGGCTATGAGTTTATTCACAGTGTGAATGTTGGCGAGAACACTTACATCAGTCTGTTTAAGGACTTGAATGTGGGTGAAGTGGGTACGGATAACTCGCAGATTCATGCAGAGGGCGCGTTTACCTATGTCTACAACGGCAAGGTGTTCGTTACAGATACGGAGCATCTGTATAAGTATGCCGTCAGCAACGGAAAGCTCGTTCAGGAGGGTACAACGCTACTGTTCCCTACGGGAGCACAGGCGGCATTCCTCACGTTTATGTCTGATACAAAGGCATACGTTTCATGCTTAGGACTGGGTAAGATCTGGATTATTAATCCATCGACCATGACGAAAACGGGTGAGATAGACTTGGCTGACTATGCAATAGGTAAGGAGGAAGGGGATAACAACCCAGAGCCAGGCGCATCAGTAATAAGAGACGGAGTGTTGTATGTGGCATTGACTCAGTTGAAGTCGGCATATTATCCTAATCAGGGTGCTCATGTATTACTGATAGATACCAAGACTGACACTCCAATTAAGGCAATTAGTGATAACAGGGCAACAATGGTTTCGTGCACTACTCCAAGTGGTGATCCGTTTGTTGACGAGAAGGGCGACATCTATTTCTATAGCGTTGCTATGTTCGGCTATGTGCCTGGTTTGACAGAAGGTTTCCTGCGTATCAAGAAAGGCGAACAGGAGTTTGACAAGACATACTATTTCCCTATTGCCGATAAGGAACTGGCGGGTGTGAAAGGAAACAAGGCTAACTATGTATATAACAAGGTGTATGCAGGGAATGGCAAGGTTTATGCCTATCTGAATATCCCTGGAGCTATGGGCAATCCACCAGATTACGTAAACGATAAGTCTATGCAGGCATTCGAGATTGATGTCTATAACAAGGCGTTGAAGAAGTTGGATGTAGAAAGCACTACGGGTTGGGCTACTTCTATTTGTAAATATGGTGATGACATTGTTCTTGGTATGGCAACTTCTCTGGGAACAGGCTACTACATCTATCATACTAAGGACGGAAGCGTTGACAATATGAAGGTAAAGACTGTCGGCGCACCGTATATGATTAGTTATTTGAAATAAGAAAGTTATAAATGAAAAATGAAAAGTGAAAAATGAAAAATACGAATTTGTATTTTAACGCCAATTCGATGAATTAAAACGCTGCGCTTGGCTACATGAATTATCCGTGAAGGTTTAGCTCGGCGGCCGAAGGGAAAGCCAATTCCCACGAATTTTCCATAAATTTTTATCAAAAAGAAAAAGTATTAATGTCAAATTCGTGATAATTAATGGTAAATTACTTCCCTGCGGTCAGTGGGTCTGCGACAAATCTCGTGTAGCTCCACGCAGTGGATAAAAGATATTGCTTTTCGTCGAACTCACGTTATTTTATAATTTTTCATTGTTCATTTTTCATTTAAAATTCCTCCTACAATGAAGAAGGGTGTCAATCTTGTGTTTGTGCTAAGTGTGATATGTGGTCTGTTTGTGACGATATGTGATTATCTGGTGCAAATGACTACTACGGAAACCGACTATTTCGTTTCCCGAATATTATCCTTGGATGAATTTACGATGATGCTATCATCGTATGGATGTATGTTTACATTTCCATTCTGGATAAGTGGGGTATATCTTGTATATCTCACTATGTGCAGGGTGAATAGGCGATTGGCTCTGCTGTGCTCTGTGGGCGTGGGATATTCGTTGCTGATGCTTGCATATTTCCATTATGGTTATGCTATGGTGTATGATATTGGTGATAGCCTGACTGACTGGTGCGTGGTGACAAAGGCTAATGCGCCTCTCTATCCCTTTATGTTTGGCTTGCTGCCTATTTGCTGGATAGTGATTGGCGCAATGTGTTTCTCTCAAAAGTCGGTAGTGCCCCGTTGGACGGTTCTTGCCAATCCCGTGGTGCTGTCAGTCGGTCTCTCGCTTGTTGCATGGATATATCCAAGTGCACGGATTCTTCAGCCTGGAGTTTTCAGCCTGGGCATTACGCTATATTATGTGGTTTGTTGGATGAAACTAAAAAACGAGGTGAACCATGCGTAGGAAGAAGGTGTTGATAGTTGGCGGTGTGGGAATCGCAGGGCAGGCTATCGTGGAGGCTTTGATGCGCCACGGCGAGATATGCGACCTATATGTTGCTTCCCGAGGATTTTATGAGATTCAGAATCGGGGGATAACGAGTCTGAGACTGGATATTCATGATGCGGAGGCTATGAGGGGGGCGATAAGGCAGTTTGATGTCGTGGTACTGGCACTTGGTCCTTTCTCTGAGGTTGGCACGGATGTGTATGTGGAGTGCCTGAGACATGGGATAGTATGTATTGACATCAATGATGATTATCGGCATTGCAGGCGTGTGTTGGAAATTGGTGAGACCACGAGCGGAGGACAGGGAACGATACTCACGGGAATGGGACTATGCCCTGGAATGACTTCGTATATGTTGGCAAAGGCGGTGGAGCATCTTGGCGAACAGCCACGGGATGCGCATCTGCGTATCTACTTCGGGGCAGGTGTCGCGTCGGGACGGGCTTCGATAGCAAATATGTTCAATGCGTTCAAGGATGAGGTGCAGGTGTTGTCGGCAGGAGAGATAAGGAATAGCAGGGATGTGCGGAATGGACTAAAGAATACATTTACATTCGACGAGACTCATTCCGATCTTCCTCTGGTGTATTTCTCCAGTCCAGAGATAGTCACTATTCACAGGTCGGCACGCTTTGTGTCGATACGCAACTTTGATAGCGCCTTTCATCTTCAGCATCTCCCCATGTGGTTGGTGTTCCTGTTAAGGAGAAGCACAATGGTAAGGAGGATGGTGATAAAAATGGCTGGGGCGCAACAGGGTAATCGTGATGACGATGCCAGGAATGAGAAGGCGGTTATTGTCGATGCCTCCGTGCGAGGACAGGAAAGGATGGTGTCGTGCTCGTTACGCTCTGATTCATCGTATAGGCTAACGGGTGTGTTCTGCGCCTCAATGCTTGTACTGCTCATCCGTGGTGATTTGTCAGTCGGTTCAGGTGTCTATTGTTTTGAGAATCTGGACGTAGGTCTGGATGCCTTGGATGATTTGTTAAGTGAATATGAAGTTAATGTTTCAGTGAAAAATAGTTAAGGAGTAATAAGGAGTACAAGGAGTGACGCTCCTTACTACTCCTTACTACTCCTTATTACTCCTTTTTTAAACAATTATGGCTATAAGAAAATATATTGGGGTTGTGGGTGGATGTGGTTCTGTCGGCACATTTATCGTCGATCACCTACTGAATATGCGTGGATGTCCTGATATCCTGATTGGTGGCAGACGAAGATTTGAGGAGACGGGACTTGCGAACCGATTTCGTGACAGACGACTGGAATACCAACAGTTGGACGTTGGTAATGGGGAGGAGCTTCTTAGGTTCTGTTCGCGCTGCTTCCTTATCATCAATGTGGTTGGACCTTCGGCAGTGGTGGGCGATAGCGTTGCCCTGTGTGCCCTTGACTGCGGTTGCCACTATGTGGATGTTGGTGGGTACGGGGCACTGTATAGCAGGTTGCAACCTCATGCGGAGAGAATCAATGCAGGGCATTTGTGCTTTCTGATTGGCGCAGGGTGGATGCCTGGCATATCAGGTATCTTTGCGAAAGCCACGATCCTGGATAACATGGAGCGTGCGGAGAATTCGGTGTTCAAAGTGTATTTCGGCGCTGTTGATGACTGGTCGTATAGTTCCACGTATGATCTGGTGGCATCGTCTATGGGCGATATGAATAGCTATGGCTATTCGTATGGTAAGAGGGTTGCTGCTGCCTCGGTCAAGGATATGTGTTGCAGGCGGTTCGCCTGTATTGGCAGAAAGAAGATCTGTGTGCCGTCGTTCGACGATCAGTTGGCTTTGCTTGCTGATTCCCAACCTCGTATCAAGGGACTTTCAACCTACGTCATGGTGAACGATTTTACGTCTATGTGTAAGTTTATAGCTCTAAGGGCTTTCTATAAGGGAAGCATGGACAGGGCTACACGCATGATGCAGAGGGACTACAAGAGACTGGTGGATAACGAAGGTAAGTGGGGATGCGTGGTCTGCCAGACTTCGCAGGAGGGTGCTGCTGACACTTATCGCTATCTATACACCCATGACAATATGCTTTACACTGCCGTTACGGCGGTTGTTACGGTGCAGTATCTGCTGAAAGGCAGGGTGAAGTGGGGATTGAACTATCTCTGCGATGCCGTGGATTGCCATTTGTTTATGGATGATCTGGGGAGGTATGGAATTAAAGCGGTAGCAAGCTGAAGAGTATTACTCCTTAAAAAACAAAATCATATAACAATGACAAGAAAACGAGTGCTTATATGTATGCTCTGGCTATGTGCCTTGGCATGTTTTTCGGGATTCCCATGGATGTTTCTTCCCTGGGATGCGATTGAGCCTTATATGGGAGGCTGTGAACGGTCGGCAATGACGCTTGTATTGTTTCGTCAGCAGTGTGCGTTCTTTGGTTTCTTCTGCATTTACTTCCTGTTCCTTGGTAGGATGGGGAAATATCAGGAACTTATAGGATACGCTTCTGTGCTGATTGCCTTTATGGGGTTCCTGATGTATCTGCTGAAATTACGGACTGGAATGGATAATGCGTCGTCTAACTATGAACCATTTATATGGCTTGCCGTAGGGAGCGTAATGCTGTGGCTTAATCATGGTATGGAGGGGGTGAAGCCTGAGAGGCGTGGGATGCCTGTAGCTTCTACTATCTTTCAGGTATATGCAGTACTGCTTTGCCTGAATATCGCTTGTTTGTTGTTCCCTCAACAAGCATGGGGTTTGATGTTCACCACTCCGTTTTCGGATGCGTCAGCCTATGACAGATATACATTTGGATTGGTGAGCGGATTTATGGCATTCTCTTCGATAATAGTATATTACCTGAGTGACAGGCTTGGGACTTTCCTGGCTTTCTCAAAGGCTGTGCTTCTCTTCTCCCTTCTCTATTTTGGAGCATATCTGTTATGGCAGGACTGTCTGGAGCTATACACCCCATTGTTTATAGGATATATTGCATTCGTGGAGATATTGATGGTAGTTGGATTAATATTTGTAATGAATAAGGAGTGCAAGACGAATGTTTTGTACGGACTAAGGTCTAAGGACTAAGGCTTTTGACCTTTGACTTTTGACTTTTAGCCTTTCAACGATAATTACTATCGTCTTTGTACGGACTAAGGTCTAAGGACTAAGGCTTTTGACCTTTGACTTTTAGCCTTTCACCTTAAAAAATAAAAAAATGGAAAATAAAGAAGGATTAGTAGATGAATTGATAACATCCATTCCAGGCGAATGGAAGTTTGATGAACAAGTGTCACAACACTTTGATTCTCATGTGCGTAAGAGCGTTCCCCTATACGAGGAGGTGCAACGTGCTGTTATTGAGATGAGTGAATGGTTTGTAAGGGATAATAGTGTGATATATGATCTGGGATCTTCTACGGGAGAGACAATTTCGCTCCTTTTGCAGAAACATTCAAGAAAGAAGAATGTGAGGTACATCGGGGTAGAAGAGAGTCTGCCCATGATTGAGCTTGCAAGGAAGAAGTGCGACAGCGAGTCGGTGCAGTTCCTTCAACAGAACATTGAGGAGATCAATGAGTTTAACAATGTTGATTTGGTGTTGTCGCTTTATACCTTACAGTTCCTGCCTTTATGGAAGAGAAAGAAGGTGTTGCAACGTATATATAACGGATTGGTGGAAGGCGGTTCGTTTATATTCGTGGAAAAGATAAGGGCAGAGAACTCTTTGTTTGAGGATATATGGAATGACCTGTACTGGGATTTCAAGCAGGAAAACGGATTGAATGAGCAGCAGGTGATTAAGAAGTCGCAAAGTCTGAGAGGAGTTCTTATTCCATTGACTCTATCAGAAAACCTAAAGCTTTTGTCGGATACTGGCTTCCAGTGTATGGATACTTTCATCAAGTGGCATAACTTTGCAGGTATCATAGCGGTGAAAATGCCATCGAAGGGTATTGTGGAAGAAAAGGAATATCTTAAAACTGAAAATAATAATACATTGCAGCAATGAATACGGAGTTGATTGTTCATATCGTGATAAGCCTGCTCTCTCTGAGTGGATTGATTGTATATTATCGTGCCTTTACCCTGGGTTATAAGATGCATAACAGGCAAAAGGTGGTTAGGGCTGACATTCCCGAGAAATTGTACTATCTGAGTTCTTATCCAGCCTTTATGTGGTATATTCTTCCTTTCATAAGTCAACCGCGTATGTGTGGCGTATATGACTGGATTGAGGGTGAGTTAACTACCTATAACGTGGTGTATGTTCTTGCTACGATTTCTATATTTATATTTTTCTTCTGTATCTGGGGTAAGAAGTCGGTTTCGAAGAATGCGGAGGCAACAAAGGGCACGTTTTATGCTCCGAGCCGATTGCTGACCGATGGTATTTATGCCAGGGTGCAGCACCCTATGGTTATCGGTGATATTCTTGGGCATTTTGCCTTGATATTATTTTCGGGCGGCGTTTACACGTGTATTCTGTTTCCAATCTATGTGTTTATAGATATTTGTATGATCAGGATTCAGGTAAAGTATTCATTGGAACCTTATTTTGCCTCCGAACTCAAGGAATACAGAAAGAGGACTCCTGCATTGCTTGACCGTAGGTTGACGATGATTCTTTTGTTAATGATTGTATTGTTAATTTCAAATGTTATAATCTCTGGTAGGGCAATATGATGAATCAAGCATTGTTTTTACAGATACTGATGGCATTAGCATCAATAATGATGCTTATACCTTATTATATGGCATTCAAGGAGGGATGTCGTAGGTATATGGCAAGCGAATTGAAATTGTCGGGTAACAACAAATACGCTTTTATGTATTACTCGGGGTTCTTCATTTCCCTGATATGGTTCGTTATGCCTTTTATTGATCAGCCTCGTATGGCATTGAATGTGTTTTCGCTTTTTGAAGCCAAGGAAAATGTATGGGGGAATGCCACATATGTCGTGATGCTTCTGGCGTTCATGGTGTATTTCATGTCGGTATGGGGTACTAAGGTTATGAACTATAATCTTCGGGCAACAAAAGACCGCTTTTTGCATCCGTCGGAACTGGTGACGTATGGTCCTTATGCAAAGGTGCGTAATCCGATGATTATGGGCGATTTGTTCAACCACCTGTCTCTTGTTCTTCTGACTGGTGCCGTATATACATTGTATCTGTATGTGATATATATCATCATTGACATTGTCATCGTAGAGATAGAGAACCGCTATTCGGTATATGTTCATTTCAAGAAGGAATATGATGAGTATGCCAAGCGTACCCCTGCATACATGAATCGCGAATTATGGCTTTGGACCATTCTTTACATCGCAATCATTGGGGTTAACTTCTGCAAGTAACAAGGAGTACAAGGAGTAATAAGGAGTAGTAAGGAGTGCAAGACGATAGTATTTATCGTTGAAGGGTGGAGAGATGAGGGATGAGTGTTTGTTACTATTAAACCTTATTCCTTATTCCACAAGACATTAAGACGATAGTATTTATCGTTTTGAGCTAAGTAAAATTTTTATAATCAAGAATTAGAGATTTAGAGATTTTTGAATTAATGAGAAAAAGAGAAGAATTGCTACTTACGTAGCATTTGGGATAGTCGTGATTGGCAAGAGCGTAAGCGACATCTCTCAAATTCTTATAAATTCAAAAGAAAAAATCTCAAATTCTCTAATTCTTGATAAATATAAAATTTGACTACTTATCGGTAGTTTTTTAATTGTCGCAAACTATCGTCTTGTACTCCTTATTACTCCTTGTACTCCTTATTACTCCTTGTACTCCTTATTACTCCTTAAAATAAAAAATTTATGAAAAAGAAAGAAGGAATTTCTAGATTGTTGGAGATTGCGGGTGAGAGAAAGACTTTTTTGTTCGCTTCTGGATTATTGTCGGCGGTGAGTGCATTAAGTCTTCTGACTCCATTCTGGTCTGTTTATGAGATTTTGAAGGAGTTGCTGATTCATTCTTCCGATTTGTCAATGATTGATTCAGACCACATAATAAGATGTGGATGGTGGGCATTTGTTGGATTGATGGTTGGTCTCCTGTTGATGTATGCTGGATCCATGTTGTCGCACATTGCCGCTTTCCGCATCTTGTATGGATTGAAGGTGAGGGTATCTTCACATATAGGAGGGTTGTCTCTTGGCTTCCTAAATTCAACCTCAACAGGAGCTATAAAGAAACTAATGGAGCAGAACATAGAGAAGATAGAGCATTTCATAGCCCATACGATACCTGATCTAGTGAATGTTCTTGCCACCATAATATTTATGTTCACCATTTTCTTCTCCCTGAATGGTTGGATGGCGGCAACAGCTTTGCTGTGCATCATTCTTAGTCTGGGAATGCAATTCTCTAAGTTTGTTGGTAAGCGAGCTGCGGAACTGACGAAGGAGTACTTTGATGTACAAGAGCACATGAGCGCATCTGCCGTGCAGTATGTGAGGGGAATGCCTGTTATCAAGATTTTTGGTCAGAGCATACATTCCTTTCGTCAGTTTAATGCCGAGATACAGTCGTATAAGGAGTTTGCCATGAAATGCTGCAACATCTATCAGAATGGAATTGTAGCCTTTATGGTTCTGTTGAATTCCATAGTGACATTCCTTCTTCCCGTTGGATTGCTTGTAATGAGTTCCGATTCTGGAAATATTTCATTGGCAGTTACTTATTTGTTTTTTATCGTGATGGGTCCTGGAGTTACCTCTCCTGTTTATAGATTGGCTTTTCTGTCTTCTATAACAGTTGAGATAAATGAGGGCGTGAAGCGTATAGATCAGGTGTTGGAAGAAAAGAAACTGAAGGAAACGGATTCGCCACAGATGCCTAAGACGTATGATGTGGAATTCAGGAATGTAAGCTTCGCTTATGAGGACAGAAATGCAGGAACATCGGTAGAGGCTCTGAAAAATGTATCTTTTATTGCCAAGCAAGGAGAAATAACGGCGTTGGTTGGTCCTTCAGGAGCAGGGAAATCAACAATAGCCAACCTTATTCCGCGTTTCTGGGATGTAACTTCAGGAGAGATACTATTGGGTGAAGTCAATATTAAGGATATCTCTACTCAAGATTTGTTGGGATTGGTGTCATTCGTTTTTCAAGATACTTTTCTTTTTAATGACACAATATTTGCGAATATAGCAGCGGGCAATCCAGATGCTACTCTGGCAGATGTGAAGCGTGCAGCTCAGGCAGCCCAATGTGATGAGTTCATTATGAATCTTCCTAATGGCTATCAGACCATTGTCGGTGATAAGGGGACATACCTTTCTGGCGGTGAGGCACAGAGGGTTTGCATTGCGCGTGCTATACTTCGCAATGCTCCCATTTTGGTGTTGGATGAAGCTACCGCCTTTGCCGATCCAGAGAATGAGTACAAGATACGTCAGGCATTACAGGAACTTATCAAAGGAAAGACGGTTATCATTATCGCTCATCGCTTGTCTTCAATCACCGCGGCTCATAATATTCTGGTGTTTGAGGATGGTAGTCTTACACAAGCAGGAAGACATACGGAATTACTCCGTAAGGAAGGAACCTATAAGAGTATGTGGGAGGCTTATACGAGTGCAACCAATTGGAAGTTAAACTTAAAGAAACAGAATGATGATTAAGGCAATATACAATATAACGACAGGCAATCCTGGACGCTTGAAGAAAGCGGTACTTTATACAATGCTTTCAAATCTCATAAATATTGTACCTTTCTGTCTTTGCATAGAGGTTGTCAACATGCTCTTTCATGCTTTTGATGGTACTAGTGCTACATTGGATACATTCAGGCTGTGGAGCATGATAGCCGTGATGTTTCTTTATATGCTGATCATGGCATGGGGAGAGAAGAAGGCTTACAATGCTTCTTTTCGTGATGCCTATGATATTAGTGCAGAAGGACGTATTGCTTTGGCTGAGCACTTACGTAAGCTACCGTTGGGATATTTGTACAAGAGAGATCCTGGCGAATTGTCTTCCATGATGATAACCGACTTTGCGATGATAGAACAGGGAATGTCGCATCAAGTTCCACGGATGATCGGAGCAACAGTCATGCCAATTCTGGCTTTCATCGGAATGTTGTTTGTTGATTGGCGTATGGCATTGGCTATGTTTATTGCCCTTCCTCTTTCCTTTTTTGTGTTATCTGTATTCTCTGGTATGCAAAAACGGTTGGGTGAGACGCAGATTAAGGCAAAGATCAATGCAAGTAGCAGAATGGAAGAGTATCTTCAGGGAATACGTGTTATAAAGGCTTATAATATGCTGGGGACAAAGTTTGTCCGTTTACGCAAGGCCTTTGACGAACTCAAACGTGTCAACATCAGGTCAGAAGCACTTATAGGACCAGTTGTCATGCTTTCTGTCACCCTTCTTCGTATGGGACTTACCTTGATGATACTTATGGGAGCATATCTCCTGACAGGAGGGACTCTTTCTGTTCCCGTTTTTGTAATGTTCCTTATTGTTGGTTCCAGAGTTTTCGACCCAGTGACTTTGGCTTTGATTAATCTGGCAGAATTTCGTTACTATTCTATTGCAGGTGAACGTATAATATCCTTGTTAAGGGAGAAGGAAATGCCAGGAACAAAAGAAGCCCCACTTCAGGGAGATATTTGTTTCAGGAATGTTTCTTTTTCTTATCATGAAAAACGGGTATTAAACAATATCAATGTTACTATGCGTCAAGACACATTGACTGCATTGGTCGGGCCATCAGGAAGTGGAAAGAGTACGCTCATGAAACTTTGTGCACGTTTCTATGACCCACAGGAAGGACAAGTTTTATTTGGCAATCAGGACATATCTGAATTGAACGCCGAGAAGTATATGCAACGTATCTCAATGGTTTTTCAGGATGTCTATCTGTTTCAGGATACTATTAGGAATAATATCCGTTTTGGCAAGAGAAACGCTACTGATAGTGAGATTATAGAAGCTGCAAAGAAAGCACAATGCCATGACTTCATTATGCGATTGCCTAATGGTTATGACACTATGGTCGGAGAGGGTGGCTGTACGTTGTCTGGTGGCGAGAAACAACGCATATCTATTGCTCGTGCAATACTGAAAGATGCGCCTGTGATACTCTTGGATGAGGCTACGGCATCGCTTGACCCAGAGAATGAAGTGAAAATCCAAAGTGCCATCAATTCCCTGATACATGGAAGAACCGTTATCGTAATAGCTCATAGACTGAAAACTATTAGTCAGGCAGATAACATCATCGTCTTCGATAAAGGAAAAATCGTGGAACAGGGCACGCATGAGAGCTTGTTGGCATCAAAGGGACAGTATGCCCATTTGTGGGATATACAGGAAAAGGCTAATCGCTGGAAGATAACAGAAGAGTAAAACAGAAAAGTAATAATGAAGAAGTGTAAATTCTCGAATACGGTATCAGAAACATTACTGATAACGCTTTATATGCGGGCAAAAGAAAGTCAGCGTGGCGACAAAGCCATTCTGCACGACAGTTGGGCAGAGAAATTGGTTAGTCAAATAGATTATGACTTTAGCTCATTGGATCGTGCCAAGTTAAGCGAAATAGGTTGTATTGTGCGTTCTTGGTTCTTTGATCGTACCGTTCGTCGTTTCATTTCTGGCCATAGTCGTCCGATAGTTGTCAATGTAGGTTGTGGCCTCGATACTCGTGCCCAGCGTATAGGGTGTTGTGATAAAGCTGTTTTCTATGAATTAGATCTACCAGAAGTAATGGAATGCAGACGTGAATTGATTCCAGAAACTGAGTGCGACCGTTATCTGGAGGGTTCTTTGTTGGATCCCTCGTGGATGGACGAATTGCTCGGCAGACATCCACAAGGAGAGTTTATCTTTGTCGTAGAAGGTGTCTTTATGTATTTCTATGAGGATCAAATCAAGCAGTTCCTACAACAGCTTGCCCAGCGTTTTCATGGGGCAGAGTTATGGTTTGATGTCAGTGGATCGGCTATGGTTAAGCCTGATTCTCTTCGACGGCATAAAGCGGAAATACGAAGTGGTATTGATAATGGTCACCAGTTAGAGACTTGGATTCCAGAACTGAAGTTGATAGAGCAGAGTAGCTATATGAAGTTCTTCCGTTCACGCTGGGGCTTTTTCTGTGGTCAAGTGTTGGGGCGTCTGCCTATGCTCAGTCGTCGATATTGTTCCTTGCTTGGCTATCAGATTCTTGGTGAATAGAGTCCTACGAAAGAAAACACTCCTCACCATATAGATATGTGATTATCTTTGCACCCGATGATGAGTCATAAAAATGGCTGTGGCACATCATCGGATGTTCATTCTGCATTCGGACGCGAACATGCTACGATGAGCACGTTCGCTAATAACAGGAATCTTTCAAGTGATTTCATTTTTTAGCGGACACCAATAAATAATAATGAACAAATCCATGTCTTGACACAGATTTGTATGCCTAAACGCATTATTCTTTAGCCAAAAGCAATCATTTCTGAGGAAATAATCAAGGGGAGTAACAAAACGTTACTCCCCTTGTGATGTATTTGATTATGTCGTTAGGATAGTTTTTGATACCATCTTTTTATCGGTAGTTATCGATTGCCTTTCACATAATTCTTAAATTGATTAAGCGTCAAGGTTTTCTCTTCACCTTTTGCCAGCAAAGATATATGCCAATCTTCACCTTTTAATACTGGCAAATAGAAATTATAGCCAGTAAGAAGCGAGGCCTGTTTGTAACACCTTTTCAATTCTTCCATCTTGTCTTTATAATCGTCAGAGTCAAAATGTGATGCGTTAGAACAATTCACACTTTAACTTCAAACAAGTGTATTCTGCCATAATAATCTTTCATGACAAAATCTGGATAAGACGAATGAATCTTTCCAAGACAATACTCAAACTTTATTTCCGATTGAGACAAGAAATTTTTACCCCATAGATATTTTTTCTCTGGATTCAACTTCTGTGGCTCTTTAGAACCATCCAACAACAGTTCTCCTGAGTGAGGGTTATTCTTGCCAACATCTACACGCATAGCAACTCTTTCGCCTTCTGCGTTGTCGCCTTGAGCAAGTTCTTTGAGAATTTCTGCAAATTCCCTCTCTGCATCACTATCAAAAGAGAATTTTGCAGAATCAACGCCTTTTCTTTTCCACGCCCAATCTCCAATGCTGACGTATTTTTCCATATCTGTGTATGATGATTCTATAGGGAAGGAAACCTCTTTTACCTTGCCTTCCTCATCTGTTGACAACACCATACTTTCTTAATAGTCACACAAATATGATGAATTCTTAGCGATTATATCATCAGCATTCTCCGCAAAAAGAAACCATCGGTCGGTATCTGTCGCATAAGAACTGCACATATCTTTTATTTCCTTATCGGCATTCTTTAGCTTCCTATAAAGATCAAAGATACTGCCATAAGTAGCATGTTTGGGGTTAGCAGCCAAATACGCTTCAACATCAAAATCATCCCTTTGTCTCCAAGTCTTAAGGCGGGTTGTTTTAATCCTAAGATTGTCTGTTATATCCGTTGGCTCTTCAAACAGTCTTGTATAGCGAATTTTTGCTTCCTCTTTTTTCCTTAATCCCCATACCCATGCAGTCATAGCCAACTCTTTAGCCTCGTCTGATAGCTTTTCAAAATCCAAAAGTCGAGGATTTCTCCTAACTCGTCCTAATACCTGTTCGTCAAGCTGATCACTTTTAGTATTTCTGACCTGATACAACATACATGCACGAGGAATGTCCCAACCTTCAGAAATCACCATCTTGAAGATGATGATATCTACAGTTGAACTGGACTCTTTTACATAATCCCTCCAACGTGAGACTGGCAATCCCTTATGCTTACAATCATCATTTGTGTCACTTCCTTCGTTTGACTCTCTTCCTTTCTGCGTCTTTTGCATTATTGTCATCCATTTCAAGGCTTGATGTTCTGGCTTAGTAAGAACATTGAAAATCTTTTCCAATTCTTCATCAGCCTTGTCTTTATTGGAAATCTGAATAATCAGACAAGGATTTACTCCAAGTAAATTCCTGTATTTTTCCTTTATTTCCTCGAACTTGTCAATCGCTACAGACACATCAACCTCGTCTTTGCATAACTCTACCTTCTTAATTAGTTTGGCATTTATAGCCTGTTCTTCTGTTATTTCAACATCGGGAACTTGCCCTCGTGACAGTTTTGGAGTTGCAGAGATATTTATAGTTTTGGTAAAATACAAACGAGCAAGTTCATCAAGGTTATTTGTAGCCTGATGACATTCATCCTTGATGACATATATCTGCTTATTCAAACCACTTCCATAGAGATTTGCTGTAATCTCCTGAAGGAAATTATCCATAGAGCCACGCATGAGAAGACCACCTTCTTTATAAAGGTCTCTTGGCAAAACATAGACATTATAATCGGTAGGAATAAACAAACTCTCTTCACCTGACAAAGAGGTACTTATGATGTACGGCTTCAACATAGGAAAATCCCCATGTTGCTGATATTCCACGAATTTCTCGTAATTTTGCTGACCAAGATTTCCCTTTGACAAAGTAGAAACAATGAAAACAATGTCATCTCGCTCTGATAGAATACGATTCATCAAATCCGCCATCATGTGAGTTTTACCGCTACCTGTTGGTGATTTGAATGTGACATTATCTTTTTCCCTTATCTTTTCTATAAGAGAAGATACGGCATCGTCATGTAAATCAATTACTTCCTGTAACATAGCTATTTACTTTCTACTCGTTTGACCCAATCCTTGTCACTTTCAATAGATTTTTCCGTGATATCAAAGTGTTCACAAACCCATTGGATTTTGTCTTCTAACTTCTCAAATTTAGTTTTGCCATATAGAGTTTCATCTATGACATCAAAAGCCGTCTTTCCTTTGACATGCTCGGAATCTGATACTGTATCAAGTTCATAAACATCAAGACTGCCACCTAACGGATTATTGTTTTTATTCCAAGTGAAATCAGTTGAACCGTCATAACAAGCCCCTGTCATAACTCTTTTAAGTCGTTTTGATGTCACCTCATAAGCAATGCCGAGTGGAGTTTCATCGGTCTTTTCATTTATTTGACATAGTATAAAAGTATTCTTCATTCCATCACGATTTCGCTCAAGTACAGCCTGACCTGTTGTTCCACTTCCCGCAAAGAAATCAAGTATAATCGCATCATCCTTCGGACAAACAAGGTCTATCAAATCACGAATTAGAGAAACAGGTTTAGGATTCTTGAAAATGCCATTGGCACCTTGTAGCACAGATTCCAAATCCTTTTTCCCCTTATTATTTGAGTATTCATTATCTATATACGTCAAAGACGAATAGGCCTGTTGCTTCTTATCGAAATATTGCAGTTCTGCAGCCCCCAGCTTTTTTCTACATTTTTCGTAGGTTTTTGTATATATCCTATTGCCTTTCAATACCAACAACTTGTTCTCAATAGCCCATGCAATATCAGATTCACTCCATCGCCATGTCCAATCCTGTTTTGCGTGGTTTCCTTCAAGTCTTTTAGCCCTAGCCTCTTTATCACCACCAGCAACATATTCTTTTCCCTCAAATTTCAAAACATAATCCATCCCTTCAGAATATGACAATGAATCATAGTCCAATGTTTGTGTAGTCTTATATTTACCACGTGTTTCAACAAACTCATCTACTAAATCATAGCTAGAAGTGTCCGTATCCAACAAAGCAAACTGTATATCCCGATTCATGGAATACGCTAAAACATAGTCATGGTTCTTGTAAATAGTAGAGGTTGTTTTACCTCCCTTGGTTGTTTGTCTTGGCACATTAAATAGAAAAGCGCTCTCTCCAAACACCTCATCAAACAAGCACTTAATATAAGCCTGGTTTCTATCATCTATACTACAAAAAATGACACCATCTTTTGACATTAACGATTTAGCCAATTGCAGACGAGAGTATAACATAGATAAAAAATTATCTCGTGAGATTGCATTTGCAAGCAGATAAAGTACTGAATATGTTAGCCTTTTGGCTTGTGTTAATGATTTTTAGTGGACACTAGTGGATTACAGGCAAGCAATTTAAGGTGTATCTGAACGGCATGGGCAAGATGCGCTTGAAGCAGATAAAATATAAATATTTCTCCGACAAGGCTTTGGAGCTATGGGACTTGTGTTATGCCTTCTTTGACTCTGCCCGACAGATTTATGTAAGTTCAGACCAAAAGGAATACCTCTTAGTCAAGAATTTCAATATCGTGTTTGAGTCAATCATTGATGAACTGGTGGGTGACAGGAACATTCCTGCAGGCTTGAAAGAACAGGATGATGGCAAGCGTATCGACCATATGTATAGTTATCAAGGGTTGACCACATACGAAGAGGATAAGCCAATCTATTATATAGGTGACTCCAAGTATTACAAGCGTGGCAATAAGATTGGCAAGGAATCTGTTTATAAACAATTTACATACGCAAGAAACGTCATTCAATGGAATCTGAACCTATTCATGAATGATGATAGGGATGATGAAGAATTACAGTATGACAAGAAGAACTTCGGCAATGTACCTAAGTTACGTGATGA
>Ga0326513_10000831_pt1 | contig 26065 bp, 36 predicted proteins | sample 2_2465_0518_D_FD_203654 | JGI IMG/M metagenome (GOLD analysis project Ga0326513, IMG submission 203654) | Bovine rumen microbial communities from UC Davis, California, United States - 2_2465_0518 | ecosystem: Host-associated > Mammals > Digestive system > Stomach > Rumen | place: USA... | reverse complement strand
TTTGCCTGATCAATATTGATTTCTGTATGATTAATCGGCTCATCATCTACGACATGCTGAAGCAGAAATACATCAAAAATCTTTTTTTCAAGATCAATATCCACACGGATAGACTCTTTACATTCCGGATACATACGCTGTACGGATTTCTGCATAGCAGATCTTACCGTTTCAATCATGACATCTGTATCGAGGCTGTTCTCTGTACCGAGAGCAGCGAGGGTTTCAAAGAAATTGCTGTCCATTTTTTCTGATTCCTCCAAATAAATAATTAATTTTCAAAAGCAAAATAGAGTTTGACAAACGTAATTGCTGAAAACGGAAGTTCGAGGGTCTGTCCGGAAGTCTGCAAAGTAATGAATTCTTTGTTCCAGTCGGTCAGTATTCCGACAATTTCACGGCTGCCGTTCTCGAAATTCCGGAAGCCCTTGACGCGGACTTCACAGCCGAGGCAAGCATCAAAATGGCTTTCTCTGATCAGATCGGCTTCCAGCCCTGGGGAGCTGACTTCCAGAATATAACTCTGAGCGATGGGGTCTTTTTCATCAAGCAGATCACTGACGGGGGCGGTGACTTTTTCACAGTCATTAATGCTGACGGTTTCTGTTTCGCTGTCGATAAAAATGCGAAGATACCAAGCTGCGCCTTCTTTTTCATAGCGGACATCCCAGATCAGATAGCCCAGTTCAGTTACGACGGGGGCGATCAGATCATAGACTTTCTGTTCTGTACTGCCGAATTTTTTCAATTTCAAATTATCATTACCTGCCTTTCCTAGCACACCTGCTGCAAAACGAAAGACCGGAGTTTTGTTTCCGGCCTTTTTACATCTTCAGCATATTAGCATGATATTATTATAGCACATTTTTTTTCAGAAATCAAGCTTTTTTTGAAATTTTTTCAAAAAAACTAAAATTATCTGATTCTTCTGCATTCCATGTAATATCTTTTATCCTCAGCGTGACCGGTTGAGAAAGTTTTTCTTGGCAGAACGCCGTCTTTCTCCACGCCGGAGAACAGCAGATTTTTATTCATATCCGGCAGGATAAAGCCGATATTTCCGGATTTTTCCGCAAGCTGGGAGAGCATTTCCGTGCCGTGGATATAATCAATTTTTCCGGCATGATTTTTCAAATAATCATCCAGTGCATTCTGGAGACTGCCGACTGTCAGCGAGGCGGAGGGCTTATGAATATAATATTTCTGCTTTTGCTTTTTCTGTATGACTGTAAAGCACTGTTCTGTTTCTGACTGGGAAAGTCCGAGAGTTTCTGTCAGATACTGCATAAGTTCTTCCGGATTTGTTTCAGTAATAATTCTGTGAATGGCTTCAAATTCCAGAGCCGGACTATGCAGATTAACCAGCTCTATCAAAGCATATCTTGCGGGATGATTAGAAAAATCCTGTTCCGGATGTTTCTGTTTCAATTTTTCATAGCAGGCTTTTGCAGTAGCAAGCGAATGATTGCCGTCACCCATGGCAAATTTTAAATCTCCGGCAGATTCCAGCAAAGTATTCAGACGCTTCTGAAATTCTTCCTGCTGTGCCGGATTCATCAGATACCCTGTCAGATGACCGCCGCCGAGCATCAGATCTGTATTATAAAGCATCTGCATTTCTGCTTTCTGATCAGCGCAGGATTCTATGACAGTTTTTTCTTCATCATTGATTAAAATCATAATATGCGGCAATTCCAGCAAAGCATGTTCTCTGACCTGCATTCTGGGGGGGATGCGTTCGAGTACAGTTGCCTCTGTTGCTCTGACGGGCGAAGTACTGCCTTTATGATAATCATAGGCTTCCAGATCAATCTTGCCGATTATGCCTGCTCTTAAAATTCCGTTGCTCTGGATACGTTCTGTATAAATCATAGCATTTTCATAAACATGAAACAAAGAGCGATCCCAGTAATCCAGCATTGTATCATGAATTTTCCGGATTCTGTCTTTCAGATCGGGCTGTTCCAGATAAATTTCCGGCAAAATCAGATCTAATGCCGAGGGTGAATTTTCAGTAATCTTCTCGGCCTGTTTCCAGTATTCCGGATCACTGGTAAACTGATCACAGGCAATGACACTCCATGTTTCCTGACAGACCTCCTCCCATCTTGGAAGAACGATTTCAGCAGAAGAAAAAATAGGCTGAATCATAAAAAATTTCAGCTCCTTTCGTTTTTTTCAGTATAGCATATTTTATAAAAAATGTCAATTCTTTGCACAGCAAAACATATATTTTTTCCCGAAATTCAAAAAGTATCAAAAACACAACAGATTGTTACTAAACTGTAACTTATTATTCATTTCTTTGTGCCGAAGAATGTGGTATACTAAAAGATAGACAATTAGATACAGAACCGCCGTTAAAAACGGCTTGCAAGATAAGAAAGGAATGAGGCATTTTGCAAAATCAGGACAACAAGGAGCAGAAAGGAAATTCTGCTGAAAAATTAGATGCATCCAAAATGTCCGGAGCAGAAATTTTAGAAGCTGTCGGCGTTGCCGACTCTTTAGCCGATACTCTTGTCCGTGAAAACGACAAGAAACAGTCTGCTGCTTCTGAAGCAGAAACAGACATTCAGGCAAGAATTGCAGAAATACAAAAACAGAAAATGGCAAAAATACGTCAGGCTCTCAGTACTGCCAATCAGGAAGAGCCGTCAGATTCTGCCGAAGCTCCTGCCGTGTCTCCCGCAGCTGAACCGACAGTTCAGCCGGAAAGCTCTCAGACCAAAAAAGTAAAAGTCAAAGCTGTTTCGGCAGTTGCCGTTGCAGAGCGTCCCGCTCCGGAACCGGTAGAGTTCCCCGAACCCCTGCCGAAAGAAGAGCCTGTTTCAGAAGAAATTATTTCTGAACCGGAACCCATCGAAACAGAGCCTGAAAAAACCAAATCTAAAAAATCTTCCAAGAAAAAACGTTCCAAGAAAAATGCTCGGAGCGGTGCAAAACTGGGAATGCTCATCGGAGCAGGCTGTGCAGGTGTGATTATTGCGGCCTATTTCATCGGCGCACTGAGCTATCAGGGCAAATTCCTGCCGAGGACTTATATCAATTCTCTTTCCGTAGCCGGCATGACAACCGAAGAAGCACATGATGCTTTGATCGAAGAAAAAGAACTCAAAGATCTGACGCTGATCACACCGAAAGGCGAGCAGGCTGTTTTCTCAGCCGCTGATTTCAAAGCGGCTTATTCCCTGCCATCCGGTGCTCTGAACGAAGCCGCAAGCGAAGGCAATTTCAACTGGGTAACGAAATTATTCAAGAGTTCAGAATATGCTGTCAAATATGAATATTCTTATTCCGAAGAAGATCTCAGAAAATTAATCCAGAGTTATGACTGGGGCAGTACTGTTTCTACAAATGCGAAGATTGTCCGCAATGACTCCGGAAAATTTGAAATCGAACCCGAAACACTCGGCGATAAATTTGATACCAATACACTCCTGAACTATGTCATGGAACAGCTCAATGCCGGAAAAAATACAGTCAATATGGAAGAATCCGGCTGTTATGAAAATTACCGTGCCAAAGTCAAAGCGACAGATCTTCAGGATGATCTTGAAGTCTATAACCGCTATGCGAACTGCACGATCACATTTGATTTTGATGACAGAAAAAAATTGCTTGATAATGATACCATCATCAGCTGGCTGCTCAAAAAAGAAGACGGCTCTTTCGTGACCACATCCGGCCATGATATTCCGCTGAATCAGGATGCAATTGCTGAATATGTTGCAGAAATGGCAGTCGAAACAGATACTTATGGCAAAGACCATGAGTTCTATGCGACTCTTGACGGCTGGATTACTGTTCCGTGGACAGATGCAAGCTGTTATGGATGGCAGATCGACCGGAAAGCTACTGTCAATCAGATTATCGAACTGATAGAACAGGGCGATCCTGTTGTAGTCGAGCCGATCTATACTGCATGGGGTACAGGATATACCCGTCAGACGGATGACATCGGCACGACTTATATTGAAGTCGATATTTCCGCACAGCATTTCTGGTATTACCGCAATAATGAAGTCATTATGGATTACGATGTCGTATCCGGTACGGAAACCATGTCCAGCCGCAGAACGCCCCGAGGTGTCTGCAAGATTGTCGGTCATGCGGCAGGTGTTGTCCTCGGAACGTATGCAATTCAGGGCTATGAACAATGGGTAGATTACTGGATGCCGTTCAATTATCTGGGTTGTGGATTCCATGATCTTTCCAGAGGTGCTTACGGCGGAAGCATCTATATGTACAACGGTTCGCACGGATGTCTGAATATGCGCTGGTCGGAAGCCAAGAATCTCTATGAAAATATCGAAGACGGCATTCCGGTTATCGTTCATGACTAAAAATAAAATATGCAGTTTTCAGCAGAGTATGCATTACATACTCTGCTTTTGTTATTTATCTACAAAAATAAATCATAAATTTTGTATATAATTTTCCGTAATTTTTTTCCCTCTCAGGCGTACTAACTAACAAATTCAAACTCAAAGGAGGAATCGTTATGAATCAGAATGATTATTCCCATCTGTACGGAAATTCCGAAAGCAATCAGAATTACACTTCACCGCCGATCAATTCCCCGTCCTATCCTGCCGGTTATCAGCAGCCGATTTCTGATTATAAAAATTATTATCGCTCTTCACAGCCTGTTCTGACTGTTCAGAAAGAGAAAAAGACAAAACAGCCGTTCAGTCCGATTTCTCTGTTATTAGTTGCCGGTGTCATCTTCCTGTTTCTGGGAGGCGTGATTTTCTTAACTAAAACATGGGGGATGCTTTCTGATACGATCAGAGCACTGAGCCTGTTATCAGCAAGTCTGATCGCATTCGGCATGAATATTCTTGCTGAACGCATTTTCCGGCTGAGAAAAACAGGACTCGCCTTTTATATCTTAGGCTGTATTTTCCTGCCGTTAGCATTAGGCGGAATCGGTGTATTTCAGCTTCTGGGGGAATGGTTTTCTTTCAGCGGAAACGGAGCGGCTCTGCTCTGGACGGTTATTTTCATGTGCATTACAGGTTCGACTTTCTTAGGACAGAAAAATTATCAAAACACTGTTCTGGTATGGCTTTCGCTTGCCGGAGTGGCTGGTTCATGGGCATCACTGAGCTTTTTTATAACATTTCAGCTGTTCCGTGAGATTCCTGCGGCGAGATTCAGCTTATTAGGTTTTTTTATTACCATCTATGCAGTCGGAGCGGCCTTTGTCTATGAACATTATCTCCGGATTCATGAAGATTCTTATATTACAAGAGCGATTTCGAGTTCACTTTATATTATTGATCTTATGACAGCAATTTTCATGTTTGTCATTGCTCCGGAGGCGAGAATTGCCGCTGGTATTCTCTCGATTGTCACAGCTGTGTTATTCTGCAATTATCGTTTTATTGAAAAATCGCTTCATACGGGTATTTTAGGCTCTGTCGTCTGTCTGATGACGGGTTTATATCAAGTAAAATATCTTTTCCCTGCTTTTTCAAATACTGATCCGACAGAAGCACAGATGGATGTTTTCTGCTTTATGTTTTTTGTATCTTCTGTCATTTTCATGAGTTTACAGCAGATGCCGAAACTCCGGACGGAATTCACAAAATTCTACAGTCGTGCCGGAATGCTGCTTGCTGTTCCTGTATGCATGTATGCAGGGGGGCTGAGTCTGTCAGATCTGCTTTCAAACGGCAATCAGATAATGGGCTTATTATATGCACTTCTCTTTATGGGAATCACCTGCTTTGTAAAAACTGAAAAAAATGCTTTTTCTGAAGACAGTAAATTCTGCTCAATGCATATCTTCATGCTGTTTCTAGTCATTCAGCAGACTATGCTTGATCACAGCGATCTGTTAATTTTTGGTCTTATCATTTCTGCTGTGGTATTATTCATACAGGCCATACTCAGAAAAAAGCTCTGGATGCTGACTTTGGCGATCATGACAAGCGGATCAGCCTTTATTACAAATTCAGATCATGCAGATATTCTCTTTTTATGGCTGTGTACAGCAGGAATGCTCGGCGGTTTGATCTATGCTAACAGAACATGGCGTTTTTTACTTGAACGCTCCTGTGCATGGGGATTCTTGGCATTTCTGACTCCGGCAGTACAATCCGCTCTTGAACTGATTACAAACGATTCTACATTTGCATGGATTCTGACACTTGCTGTTTCCGGATTATTCTATATTCTTGAAACGTTTGTATTCTGGAAAGATCTGAGACCTAATGCAACAAGACCTTATCTTGAAAACGAATCTCTTCTGCTTTCTGTGATTGCAATGGGAAGTTATATGATACATTATAATACTGCTTCAAAAGGGCTTGCTCTCCTGTTATGCATTCTGCTTCTGATATTTGCAGGCGGATTCCTCCGGAAAAATAACAATGTGATTGCAATTCCTCAGCTGGTCATGGCATTTTGTGTCGTAGTTTCCATGCTCGAAGACGAAACCTCTTCGGTCATCAAATTCATGATCTATCTGGTATTATTAATCTGCTATGCGGGCATGGGCAGACTGTTAGTTCCGAACGGTTTTTATTATCATGATGAAAATAAAATGCAAGTCGACTGGGCATTACTTGCCGGAATTCTTCCGGTATTCGGAGCGGCTTCCACAATCGACTGGTATCCGTCTATTCTGACCTGTCTTTTCTTAGCAGTTTATTCTCTGTTCTATATCGGCAGAGTCGCAAACAGATTCGTTCCGACTCTGATGGCATCTGCATTCAGCTGTCTAACGGTATTATTCCATAATATCAACGATCCGTTTGATCTGTTTCTGGGATTCCGTGAGAGTAATATGGAAACACCGCAGGTATTATTATACGTCCTGCCGCTTCATATGTTTATCCTGTCGCTTTTATGGATTCTTCCGGAGAAATACAAGAAAAATGTTCATAATGCGAGATTTATCATGTATTGCATTACTATGCTGATTCTGCTCTGTGTGAGTCTGAACTTTAATCTTGCTGCTGATGCGATTTTATTAATGATCTTCAGTTTCCTGATTTTAGCCGGAAGTTTCACGGTCAGAAAACTCCGCTGGTTTACACTCGGATTCTCTATCCTGTTCCTGACGACAATTAGATTAACTTGGAGATTCTGGACTTCTCTGCACTGGGGTATCTATTTATTCTTAGCAGGCATTATTCTGATTGCAATCGCTTCTTATACGGAATACAAAAACAGATACTATGCTGAACATCCTGATGAACCTAAGAAAAAATTAGATTTCTTCAAGGCATGGACATGGTAAGCTATGAAACAGAATCATAAAAAAATTCTGTCCGGAGTGCTGACGGCGATTCTCTTTATCGCCGTCATGTACCTGACAGAACAGATACTCAAGCCAGGGTATCTGATTAAAGCTCTGATCAAACTCAGCAGTATTGTATTGATTTTACTAATCAATTCTAAGATTCATCAGGAAAAACTTAAAAATCTAATTTATTTCCGGAATATGAAACCTGCTAAGAATTTATATCTTGCTATGGCAGTTGTATTTTTCGGCACTCTGATTATTTTCTGTCTGATCAGAAATTATCTTGATCTCGCTTCTATCCGTCAGAATCTCATCACGAAAGAACAGCTGACAAAACAAAATTGCTTATTCGTATTCGCCTATATTGCGATTGTGAATTCATTCTTGGAAGAAGCTCTGTTCCGAGGGTTTTTATATCATATTTTTGAACATTCCAAAACAGGTATGATTTTTAGTGCCTGTGCATTTTCGCTCTATCATCTGGGTATTATTGATAACTGGCTGAATCCGGCTATTCTGATTTTCTGTATGATCGGCCTAGTCGCTGTCGGAATCTTTTTACAGATGATCTGCAATCACTACGAGAGCTTAAAAGCAAGCTGGATTGTGCATGGCTGTGCGAATCTTGCGATCAATACGATCGGCTTTATCCTGATCTATTTCTATTAAGGACGGTAACAGGACATGTATCTTTTCCCGAATTTTGTTGTTCTGATGGGCTTTTTAGTTTGGCTTGCATTAGGCTTTCAGCTGAATGATATTCTATTTTCTCTGCCTTTTCTTTGTATGGGAGCGATCTCCGGAATTCTGACATCAGTCTTAAATATTGATCTGACTTCTTATTTTAAGATTAGAAAAATTTTCCTGATCTTAATTCAGGTTTTCTTTACGCTTCCGTTACTTCTGTCTCTCATATTCGGAACGACTGAAATTTTATTTTATTTATATATGAATTCTCCGTTTGTCCTGATGATACTGGAATCTATCTGCTTCTTAAAAATGAAACTCTGGAAGAATCCAAAGGCATTATTTATAATTCTGATTTCCGACCCGTGTCTTGCTTCACTGTCAGCTATTGTACTGATTTTTGTGCTGGCTTCTGCCCGTATATAAAAAATCTTCCGCATTCCCTTCTTGAATGCAGAAGATTTTTATTTATATGGAGGTATTTGTTTTTTTACTTATTCAGAAGCTGTTTCTTGAGCAGAACAAAATCATAGATATTCACTTTAGAATCAGAATTCATATCTGCATAAACAAAGCCTTCTTCACTTAATGTTTCTCTGCCGAGCAGATATTTCTGTAATAAGATAATATCTGTAATTGTGCAGTAACCATCAAGATTCACATCACCAGGAACAGGGAACGGCTTCGCTTCTAGTTCTGTTTCGGATTCCGTAGGAAGTTCAGCACCGGCTTTCGGAACGGCATAGACACCGTAAACAGTCAGCGGTTCAGCAGTCGCACTCATATAGAGATTATCTTCCTCTTCGAGTGCAATGACACCATCAATCGCAGAAAGCAGATCATCATAAGTAAATCTTGCTACAAACGGTGTATCTGTATCGGATGCATAGACATAATTCCATGTTTCCTGCGCTTCGTTCTGGAGTACAAGAGTCGGATCACCAGCAGTATCATAAATCATGACAAAATCATAATTTTCATTTGCATAATTTTTCCACTGTCCTAAGATAGACGGCTTCCATGCTTCGAGTTCCAGACCATTCTTTGCTTTATAGAGTTCTTTCCAGTCCTCGCCGATTTCGATCTTATCCCATGAGAATTCCGGAGATACATATTCTTCATATGCAGGAAGTGTAGGAGTAATGCCATAGACGCTCATCATGGCTTCGATCACCGGAGCTGACTGCGGATACCATGTATTTGTTAATCTGTATACATAGCCGTGAGCCTCGCCGTTACTGATGGAAACTACATTATTATCCCACAGAACACACGGAATATTGGCATCTTTCGCCTTAGAGAGATAACTCTTTGCCCAGTTCACACGAGATTCTGTATTATCAAAATCGGAAGCACTGAATTCGCCGATGATGATAGGTGTATTTTTCTCAGAAATAATTGTTTTTAAGCCATCAAAGAACGTTTGCAGAGAAGACTCATAATTTTCGCCCCATCCGCTTTGACCGGGGAATTCATGAACTGCTTTGTCATCCGTTGCCATTGTGAAATAATACGGCAGATATGCATGTACAGAAAGTGCTACATTTCCGGCATTCTGCGGAATTTCAATATTTCTGATAGCAGTAAAATCAGAAGAAGCACAATAGCCTGGAAGCATCAGCACTCTTTCCTGATTAGCAGAAGATCCCTGACTTCTGACAGTATTCACGAATACAGAATTCAGATTATTGATATACTGTGTAGTATAGCCATTATCTCCCGTACCGTTGCCCCATTCATTCACACTGGGATTTCCGGTCTGACGAGGTTCGTTCATACCCTCGAAAATCAGATGCTGATCATAATCAGCGAATGTATCAGAAACCTGAGTCCAGATGTCGCCTAATTTCTTAGCGGCTACCGCATAAGTTTCATCTGTGAAGATTTTTTCGTTAATAAAATCCTCATGATGCACATTCAGAATAACAAACATGTCCTGATTATAGGCATAATCGACAGTCTTCTTGACATAATCCATCCATTCGCTGTTGACAACATACATCTGACTGGATTCATCATATTCAAGATGTTCATACCAAGTAGTCGGAATTCTGACAGTATTGAAGCCTCCGGCCTTGACGGTATCGAACAGTTCCTGAGTTGGTTCGGGATTTCCCCACTTAGTCACGAACTTACTCGGAGCGGTCGTACTTTTCAGGCCTGTTGTAGCAACATCGAGTGTATTTCCGAGATTCCAGCCGATTGTCATCTGAGATGTAATTTGCTGTGCATTCTGCCCCGTCAGAGATGCAGCATTTGTTTCGATTGCGGATTCCGGCAGAACGCTGAAACCGGTGACTGTCAGTGCAGCGACAGCAGCGATCGCAGTAAATCTGCCTTTCTTGTTAAAATTCTTCATGATAAATTCCCCAGAATTTAAAATTATTTTACCTCTTTATGAAAACGATGTTTTCTGTTTGTGATTTCATTATATAATTAAACTGTCAAAATGTCAATAGATTTTATGTATTTTTTGCACAAAAATTATGTAAATTTTTTACAAACAAAAAGTAAAATAAATTAATTCATGATTTATTAAAAAACGCAGTCCGGAAAGCCGGACTGCTTTGAAAATTACATTCTTTTTTTACCGATTCCGGCGATGATGACGACTCCGCCGATCAGGAACATTCCGACACATAATCCAGCTACTGAAAGGCGAGTCTTAGTAGTATCAATCGAATACCAAGAAACAGAAATTCCCTTAGCTTCGAAATCTACATCTTCAAAATATTCCTGTAGATAGCCGACCATTTCTGAATTATTAGAGCCTAAATATCCGGTAAGTTCCATCGAACCATAAAAATCATCATCAGAAGTCAAGAAATCGTCTGTCAGTTTTTCCATTTCCTGAATTTTATTTTTATTGCCGATTTCTGCGGAAATAATCATATCATTTTCAGTCAGCACAGCGAATTCCTGAGTCTTGAACGGAAGCGGAATAAAGCCGTTTAAATATTCCTGTGTTTCGGCATAATTCCCGAGCGGAGCATAACAGGTATATGTAACATATTTTCCGTTCGGAATTTCTTCACCGTTTTCAAGTACTTCATTGAGATTGATCGTATTGCCTGTGAAAATATATTCTGCATCGTGTATGAATAAAACGATAGAAATAATACTAAGAAATATGCCGAATATAATAGTAAAAACAGGTCTCATAAATTCCTCCTATATTTCTATAATAATTTTTCAAGAAAATTCTTAGCTTCTGTCAGATTTGCAAATTTTTTCCAGCTCAGAGCGACAGTCTCCTGATTTTCAGGCTGAATATCCGGAATATGAATCGGATAAGTCTTTGCTCTGTAAGCACTCCGGATGCCATTGACGGAATCTTCAAAAGCAAGACAGGATTCCGGAGGGAGTTCCAGAGCTTCACAGGCTTTTATAAAAATTTCCGGATCGGGCTTGCTGTTCTGTACCATATCGCCGGTGATGATCTGATCAAAATACTGTAACAATCCGGCTTTTTCGAGCTGATCTCTAACGGTCACTTCACGGGTTGAGCTTGCAACAGCTAATCTGATATTCTTCGATTTCAGATATTGCAGAATCTCTTCCGCTCCCTGCTTGACGGGAATCTGAACAGCAAGAGCTTCTTTTGTGAGTTTTCGAGCAGTATTCAGAAAATTCTGATAATCAAAATCATGATAATTTCTTTCAAAAAATCCGATCGTTCCGGCCTGATTCAGACCCATACAAGCATTTTTGGCCCGTTCGACATCAGCAAAGCCGAGTAATTCCGCTGTTTTATCCCATGATTCAGCACAGACACGCTCTGTATCAAGAAGCAGACCATCCATATCGAAAACAGCTCCTCTGATTTTCTCCGGACTGCCGAACGGAAAAATTCTTGTCCCAGGGAAATGTTTTTCATAGAGTTCAAACAACGTCCATTGGAACATGTACGGAATAACCTGATGGGTATGCAGTAATTCTTCCCATTCTGATTTTGTGACCCATCTTGCCTCGGCGACTTCTTCAGGCTGAAGCCGTAACTCCAGATTTTCAGAATTGATCTGCGCGATCCAGTAATCATCCCAGATATTATAATTCCGGAAAGAGAAAATCGGCTCAGTATCAGTAAAATCGAGATGCAGACCAAGTTCTTCTTCGGCCTCACGGGTCACAGCGGAGCGGCTGTCATCACCGGCCTGAGCGATTCCACCTAGGGAAATATCCCACATATCCGGCCAGCTTGCTTTATTTCTGACACGTTTCTGAACTAAAAATCTGCCTTGCTGATCGAATAATAACAAGTGAATTACTAAAATATACTCATCTGATTTTCTGGGCTTGCCTCTCTGTACGGTTCTGCCCGTAAGATTTCTGTGAATGTCATAAATATCCTGATATTCCGGCATAAACAAAACTCCTTTTCTGATTTTTATTTATTATAAAACTTTTTGTCTTAAAAGTCAAGCAATACTCAGGAATCTATAAAAAATTCATAAATTTTTCAGAAAATCTTCTTGAATTTTATAAAAAACATGCTATAATAATAGTAATATTTTTAATTTCAAAAGGAGGAATTTCAGATGGCAGAAAATAACCTGACTGAACTTGTATTTATTCTTGATCGAAGCGGTTCGATGAGCGGACTCGAAAAAGATACTATCGGCGGTTTCAACGGTATGATCGAAAAGCAGAAAAAAGAAGAAGGCAAGGCCTTTGTTACCACTATTTTATTTAATGATAAAATTCATACTCTGCACGATCGTATGGATTTACAGGAAATCCAGACACTGACCGACAAGGATTACACTGTCAGAGGCATGACAGCTCTGCTTGATGCGATCGGCTATGCAGTCAATCATATCAGTACGATTCATAAATATGCCCGTCCGGAAGACGTACCGGAACATACTATGTTTGTTATTACGACTGACGGCATGGAAAATGCAAGCCACGAATTTGATTATCCAAAAATCAAATCCATGATCGAAGAAAAGAAAGAACTCGGCTGGGAATTTCTCTTTATCGGTGCGAATATTGATGCTGTCACAGAGGGTGTAAAGATGGGCATTTCCGCAGAACGTTCCGTCAGCTATCTTTCTGACAGTGTGGGGACTCAGACGCTGTATGAAAATATTTCTGCTCCGATCTCACAGATGCGAAAACGGGAAAAAATCTCTGATGTATGGCGGAGAAATATTGACAATGACAAGAAAAAACGAGGATAATTCAAAAAAACTGCCGGAATCTTCCGGCAGTTCTTATTTTTAAGAACGTTTGCTGTGAAATGCTTCATCAAGAATAACAGCCAGCATAACAACAAGCAGTTCATCTTCAGGGTTCATAACTACTATTTCATACGTATCTCCGATAGCAAGTGCTTTCTTTTTTACAGTTGCATAGACATTTTTGGCACTGTCAGTGAACTTGAAATTCATTCCGCCCATATCGCCGTCCAGTTTCCAGCCGCGCGCATCATAATTCATATCTTTGGTCAAAGCAGGAAATTTCTTTTTAATTGTTCCGCAGGGTTGTCCGTTAATTGAAATATCATAAGTTTTTACTGCATTCAATACTTTCTGATCAATAAGGCCGATATTATTTCCAGCTTCATCAAATACATCAAAATCAGCACCAGCAGCAATCAATTTCTTTTTCACTCTATACTTAACCGTATTACCGGAACTGATTTCATATTCTTCTAAAAGTTTCATTACTTTCTGATGCATTATTAAAGTAACAGCCATTTCTTTCAAACTCCAATCTGATTGTTTTTGAATCTCCCTGATTCGCTTTCATTTTAGCATAATTTGATAAAATTGTCAATATTTTTTATTTAAATTCGGACATTTACACAATAAAAAACAGCATTATTATTTTTTTTTGTGATATTATACAAATTTTAATCTTTTCATTTCTGCATAAAAAACGGCACAGCAGTAAACCGCTGTACCGTAAAATTACTGATCTCAATCAGTCAACCAGCTTGATAATTGCCATTTCAGCAGCATCACCGCGGCGGGGGCCTGTCTTGATAATCTGTGTATACCCGCCCTTGCGATCGGCATATTTCGGAGAAATCTCGTCAAACAGCTTTTTGGCAACGGCTTCTTTTGTCACATAAGAATACACCTGTCTTTTGCTGTGCAGGTCTGTGTTCTTACCCAGTGTAATCATCTTTTCAGCCACACTGCGAACTTCCTTAGCTCTTGTTACGGTCGTTTCCACCTGACCGTTTTCCAGCAGGAATGTTACCATGGCTCTCAGCATTGCTGTTCTGTGTGCAGTAGTTCTGCCCAGTTTTCTTGTACCCGGCATTGTATTCAACTCCTTTGCGAAAATTCAATTGTCTTGCGCCTGCTCAGTCTTCTTCGGAAGATAAATCAAAACCCAGTGATTGGAGCTTTTCTTTTACTTCATCAAACGACTTCTTGCCCAGATTGCGCACTTTCATCATTTCTTCCTCGGACTTGTTGATCAAGTCATCTACCGTATTGATGCCGGCACGTTTCAGGCAATTGAAAGAACGTACCGACAAGTCAAGTTCCTCAATGGTCATCTCAAGGATTTTTTCCTTGCCCTTGTCGTCTTTCTCTACGAGAACTTCGGGAATGCACGCTTCGTCTGACAAATCGACGAACAGTTTCAGATGCTCGTTGAGGAGATTGGCTGCCTGTGACAGAGCCTCTTTTGCAGAGATGGTACCGTCTGTCCATACCTCCATCGTGAGCTTGTCATAGTCGGTGACCTGTCCGAGACGTGTATTCTCCACGGTATAGTTCACCTTTAAAACAGGAGTATAAATGCTGTCTACGGCAATTACATCGAGCGGCATTTCCGGTGTCTGCTGCTTGTTGCGCTCGGCAGAAACATAACCTCTGCCCTTGTCGATTGTAATCTCCATATGAAGCTTTGCGTCTTTGCCCAGAGTTGCGATATGCATTTCGGGGTGCAGAATTGTCACTTCAGAATCGGCTTCAATATCGCCGGCTGTGACTTCGCATTCGCCCTCGGCATCAATCAGGAGTGTCTTAGGGCCGTCACCGTAAAGTTTTGCAGTGAGTCCCTTCAGGCTCAGGATAATTTCCGTGACATCTTCCTTCACACCCGGAATAGTAGAAAGCTCATGATGCACACCGTCAATCTTGACAAAATTGACTGCCACACCGGGAATAGAAGAGAGGAGCACGCGTCTGAGACTGTTGCCAAGGGTTGTTCCGTAGCCCCGTTCCAGCGGGGAGAGAACGAACTTGCCATATTTTCCGTCAGGTCTTAAATCTTCGGGAATGATTTCCGGCTTTTCAATTTTTTCAAGCATATAAACCCTCCTATTTCGTAATTACTTGTATTTGTGAATCGTGAAGCGTCCGCAAGCAATTACGTATTACTTGGAGTACAGCTCGACAATCAGGTGTGTTTCTGCTTCGTAGTCAATATCGGACGGATTCGGCAGTCTGTTGATTTTCGCAGAGAATTTATCATTGCTGACTTCCAGCCACAGCGGAACGGTTCTGCCCTGTGTTTTTTCCAGAATGCCGACAGTCTGTTCACTGCCTTTGAACAGGGCACTGCTTCTGCTGTTTTCGCTCAGTGCAACTTCATCGCCGACAGCAACACGATAAGAGGGAATATCCACTCTCTGGCCGTTAACTGTAAAATGGCCGTGTGTTACCAGTTCTCTTGCCTCACGTCTGGTAGAAGCAAGTCCCATGCGGAATGCAACGTTATCCAGTCTGGATTCCAGAATTGTGATCAGATTATCACCGGCCTTGCCTTCCATTTTTTCAGCGAGTTCAAAATAATGACGGAACGGCTTTTCCATTACGCCATAGATAAACTTGAGCTTCTGTTTTTCTTTCAGCTGAGTGCCGTATTCAGAAACTTTGCGGCGGCTGTTGGCGTTCGGATTACGATTAGATTTCTTGTCAATCCCCATAACTGTGGGGCTGATGCCTAAGTATCTGCATCTTTTCAGAATCGGGTCTTTATTTACTGCCATGTATCATAACCTCCTATCAGACACGTCTTCTCTTGGGCGGGCGGCAGCCGTTATGCGGAATCGGAGTAACGTCTTTGATCATACGCACTTCGAGGCCGACTGTCTGTAATGCACGGATAGCAGCTTCACGGCCGCTGCCGGGGCCTTTGACGTAAACTTCCACAGTTTTCAGACCATGTTCCATAGCTGCTTTGGCAGCAGTTTCAGCAGCAGTCTGTGCTGCGAACGGAGTAGATTTTCTTGAACCACGGAAGCCCAGACCGCCTGCGCTTGCCCATGAAATAGCATTGCCCTGCGTATCTGTGATTGTCACGATTGTATTATTAAAAGTAGACTGGATATGCACAGCACCGCTTTCGATATTCTTGCGTTCTCTGCGGCGGCGTACAGCAGTTACTTTTTTACCCTTCTGTTGTGCCAAAAGAATTCACCTTCCTTACTTCTTCTTGTTAGCAATCGTCTTAACCGGACCCTTGCGGGTTCTTGCATTTGTCTTGGTACGCTGGCCTCTTACCGGCAGGCCTTTTCTGTGGCGCACGCCTCTGTAGCAGCCGATTTCGATCAGTCTCTTGATATTCAGAGCGACTTCACGGCGCAGGTCGCCTTCTACGGTTACATTTGCATCGATATAATCACGCAGTTTTGCCACATCTTTTTCAGTCAGATCTTTTACTCTGGTATCCGGATTGATACCGGTAGCAGCTAAAATCTTATCAGCAGTCGGACGGCCGATGCCGTAAATATAAGTCAGGCCGATTTCGACTCTCTTTTCCTTGGGCAGGTCAACACCTGAAATTCTTGCCATATTCTGAATTCACCTCCAATGCTGTCAGATTAGCCCTGACGCTGTTTGTGCTTGGGATTTTCACAGATTACCATGACTTTTCCCTTGCGTTTGATGACCTTGCATTTTTCGCAGATCGGTTTTACCGAAGGTCTTACTTTCATTGAAAATACCTCCTTGTTGTAGAGAAACAAGTATAACAAACGATTTCCGGACAGATTACTTGGCGCGCCATGTAATCCGGCCTTTGGTCAGATCGTAAGGGGACATTTCAATCTTGACTTTGTCACCCGGAACGATACGGATGTAATTCATCCTGAGTTTTCCTGACACATGTGCGAGAATGACATGCTTGTTCGGGAGTTCTACGCGGAAATTGGCATTTGGCAGAGCTTCCAGCACAACACCCTCTACTTCAATCAAATCTTCTTTCGACAAATTTATTTCCCTCCTTCAGCAGACGCAGTTTTTGGCGGAGTGCCTTATCCGTCATGCCGTCCGGATTCCAGCAGATCTGAGTCGGGCGGACATGTTTGGGATTCTTGCGTTTGGGTTTCCGGATTGTCCGGTGTCTGCCATCGGCAAGAAAGACAGAATTCTGATCTGTTTTTATAATCAGATAAAAGCCGCCTTTTTCCTTGCCTGCACAGGCCTGAACAATCATTCCGACATGCAGCAGCATTACAGTTCCGGTTCTGTAAGAATTACAGGGCCGTCCTGTGTGATGGCGATTGCATGTTCAAAATGTGCGGAGAGACTGCCGCTTTTTGTACGGACTGTCCAGCCGTCTCTGCATACACGGATTGCATCGCCTTTTACATTGATCATAGGCTCGATGCAGATGCACATGCCTGCCTGAAGACGAATACCTTTTCTGCCGGCCTGTACATAATTGGGAACTTCGGGGGATTCATGCAGATCTCTGCCGATGCCGTGACCGCAGTATTCACGGACAATGCCATAGCCTCTTGAAGCACAGTAGCGTTCTACCGCACCGGAAACTTCATAGAGTCTTGCACCGACAACAGCCGCTTTGATGCCCTCATAGAGAGAAGCATTTGTCACATCCAGCAAATCTTGTGCTTCCTGAGAAATCTTGCCTACCGGAAAAGTATAACAAGTATCACCATGGAAGCCATTGATATACGCGCCGACATCAATGCTGACAATATCGCCGGATTTAATTTTCCGTGACCCCGGAATACCGTGAATTACTTCTTCATTGACAGAAACACATGCACTGCCGGGGAAACCGCCGTATCCTAAGAAAGACGGTACGGCCCCCTGACCGACAATATAATCATGTACGATCTTATCAATTTCTTTAGTAGTCATTCCTGGTTCGAGTGCACGGCCTGCAACATGGCAGGCAGTACCGGCAATTCTGCCGGCAATACGCATTTTTTCTAAATCTGTCTTAGATTTAATTGTAATACTCATCAGATTTCAGCCCCCACTGCTTTGAGTGTCAGCTTTTTGGTATCAGCAACTTCTTCCTGTCCGATGACAGTTTCAAGTTTTCCCTGCTTTTCATAATATGCTTTAATGGGTTCTGTCTGTTCATGATAAGTTGCAAGACGGGAGATTACAGTTTCAGGCTGATCATCTTTGCGAATCACAGTCTTTGCGCCGCACTTATCGCACATGCCTTCTGTTTTGGAAGGCTTATACTGAACATGATACGATGCTCCGCAGCCTTCGCAGACTCTTCTGCCGGAAACTCTTTCTTTAATCGTTTCATCCGGAACGTAGATTTCCACAACTTTGTCGATCCGGACGCCCATTTTATCAAGAGCCTCGGCCTGCGGAACGGTTCTCGGGAAACCATCTAAAATAAAGCCGTTTTTCGCATCATCCTGAGCAATACGATCTTTCAGGATACCAATTACAATATCATCAGAAACGAGGCCGCCTGCCTCCATGACAGCTTTTGCCTTGAGGCCGTATTCTGTGCCGTTTTTCACCGCTTCTCTGAGCATATTGCCCGTAGAAATCTGGGGAATATTGAGAGCTTCAGAAATTGCCTCTGCCTGTGTACCCTTACCAGCACCGGGTGCACCGAGTAAAATCAAATTCATATACATGCCTCCTTTATCCTAAGAAACCCTTATGATGACGCATCATCAGCTGGGATTCCAGAGTTCTTGCAGTTTCCAGAGCTACGCTGACTACGATCAAAATCGAAGTGCCGCCCATGGAAATCGAATGGAAATTGCCGTCAATCCATCCCATAGCGATCGGCAGAATGGCAACGAATCCCAGAAATACTGCACCTACAAGTGTGATTTTAGAAAGCACTCTCTGGATATAATCCGAAGTCGGCTTACCGGGGCGAATTCCCGGAATACCGCCGTTGCTCTGACGGAGATTATTGGCAATTGTAATTGGGTCATACTGCATTGCGACATAGAAATAATTAAATGCAATAATTAAAACCAGATACAGCACTGCATAGCCCCAGCTTGTTGTTTTGAAAAATTCAATAAAATGATAATAAAATTTCTGTCCGCCGGTAGCAGTCTCCAGCTGAGAAGCATCAATCGGCTTGACGAACAGGCTGATTGTACTCGGCAGAGACATGAAAGACATTGCAAAGATGATCGGCATAACACCGCTCATGCAGATTTTTACAGGAATATGAGTATTCTGGCCGCCGTACTGTTTTCTTCCGACAACACGCTTTGCATACTGAATCGGGATTCTGCGTTCTGCTTCGTTGAAAAATACGATCAGGACGATCATTGCCACGAAGCCCAGTAAAATTACAATATCCCAGAAGAAATACTTGGCTTTGTTCATCTGGAACAATGCCCAGAGTGTACCTAGATCAGTAGGAAATCTTGCTACGATACCAGCAAATAACAAAATTGAAATGCCATTGCCGATGCCTTTGTCATTGATTCTGTTGCCCATCCAGACAACAAAACTTGCTCCTGCGGTAAAGCAGGCAATAATTACAATCGCAGCAAACCAGCCGTATGCACCGGATGTATACTGCACAGCATGTGCACTGTTCCGGAGCGTGAGATAATACGCAACAGACATGAAAATTGCCAGTACCAGTGCAACATAAGCCGTAATCTTGTTCAGTACCTTCCGGCCCTCCTCGCCTTCCTCCTGCAAGCGTTCAAGCGGAGGAAGTGCATAGGTCAGAAGCTGTATAATAATAGACGAGTTGATATATGGGGTAATCGACAGTGAAAACACAGTCGCTTTAGAAAGCTGACCACCGGTCAGAATATTCAGATATTCCAGAAAATTGCCATCCGTGGCATTGGAGCTCATCCATTCCTGCACTGCCGCAAGCGACAGAAACGGAACGGTGACTGCTCCGCCGATACGGAAAATAATAATCATAATGAGTGTATAGATAAACTTTTTACGAATCTCCGGTACACTCCAGGCATTTTTCAGTGTCTGAAACAATTCAGATCACCTCGGCTTTCCCGCCTGCCTTTTCAATCTTTTCAGACGCAGATTTTGTGAACTTTGCTGCCTTGACTGTCAGCTTCACATTCAGTTCTCCGTCACCCAGAATTTTTACGCCGTCGCAAACTTTCTTCACCAGACCGCTGGCGCAAAGCAGTTCTGTATCAACGACAGTACCCTCTGTGAACTTGTTCAGGTCACCGACATTGACAGTTGCATAAGTTTTTGCAAAAATATTATTAAATCCTCTCTTCGGGATTCTTCTTGCAAGCGGCATCTGGCCGCCTTCAAATCCGATTCTGACACCGCCGCCGGAACGGGCTTTCTGGCCTTTATGTCCCTTGCCTGCGGTTTTGCCGTTGCCGGAACCGTGACCACGGCCGACACGCTTTACGGGCTTATTGGAATCCGGAGCCGGTACGAGTTCATGAATTTGCATAGTGCTGCTCCTTTCCGCTTACGCTTCTTCTACCTGAATCAGGTGAATGATCTTGTGAATCTTGCCTGCTGTGCAGGGATTATCGGGCTGTGTGGTCACATCGCCGATTTTTTTCAGACCCAGTGCCTTTGCAGTAGCAATCTGATCTTTCTTGCAGCCGATGAGGCTTTTTACGAGTGTGATCTTCTTCATAAATCCGCCCCTCCTTAGCCTAAGATTTCCTTAACAGTCTTGCCGCGCTTTGCAGCAACTTCTTCTGCTGTAGTGCAGCCTGTCAGGCCTGCGATAGTTGCTCTGACTACGTTGCAGGGATTGTTGGAACGCAGAGATTTGGTTCTGATGTCCTTGATGCCTGCTACTTCAATGACAGCACGGACAGGGCCGCCTGCGATTACACCAGTACCGGGAGCAGCCGGACGCATCAGAACTTCGCCTGCACCGAACTTGCCGACAATTTCGTGCGGAATGGTAGTACCTTTCAGCGGAACTTTTACCATATTTTTCTTAGCATCTTCAATGCCCTTGCGGATAGCATCCGGAACTTCGCTGGATTTGCCCATGCCGAAGCCGACTGTACCATTGCCGTCACCGACAACTACAAGAGCAGAGAACTTCATAATACGTCCGCCCTTTACGGTTTTGGATACTCTGTTGATGTGTACAACTTTTTCCAGATATTCTGTATCCTTTGCCTCAAAATTAGCCAATCGTGTTCCCTCCTCTTGATTAGAAATTCAGACCGTTTTCACGGGCAGCTTCTGCCAGAGCCTGTACTCTGCCATGATAGAGATAGCCGCCTCTGTCGAATACAACGTCTTTGATGCCCTTGTCAGCGGCAGCCTTTGCCACCAGTTCGCCGACTTTCTTTGCACCTTCGATATTGCCGCCGTTTTCGCCGAAATCTTTTGTCAGACTGGATGCACTTGCGAGTGTTACGCCGTTTACATCATCAATAATCTGTGCATAGATATGTTTTGCACTGCGGAATACACACAGACGCGGAACTTCAGGAGTTCCGGAAATTTTGTTGCGGACACGAGCGTGTCTCTTGAGACGAGCTTTATTGCTGTCAGCCTTTTTAATCATAGCCGTTTACTCCTTTCTGCTTACTTCTTGCCCTTACCGGCCTTGCCTTCCTTGCGGATAATGCGTTCGCCGAGGTAATGGATGCCCTTGCCCTTATAGGGTTCCGGCAGTCTCTTTTCACGGACTTCGGCAGCGAACTGGCCGACTTTCTGCTTGTCAATTCCCTTGATGATAATCTGATTCGGCTGCGGAACTTCGATAGAAATTTCGTCTGTTTCCGGAACGATTACCTGATGGGAGAAGCCCAGATTCATGACCAGATTTTTGCCCTGCTTTGCGGCACGGTAGCCGACACCGTCAATTTCCAGAGTCTTGCTGTAGCCGTTGACAACGCCTTCGATCATATTATGAATCAGAGTTCTTGTCAGACCGTGCAGGCTTCTGTGTTTTTTATCATCAGACGGTCTTGTGACAGAGATCACGCCGTCATTTAATTCAATACCCAGTTCTTTGCTGAACTGCTGGGTCAATTCGCCTTTCGGACCTTTTACTGTTACCAGATTATCTGCGATCTTCACATCTACACCGGCAGGAACAGTAATCGGCATTCTGCCAATTCTTGACATAATAACTTCCTCCTTACCAGATGTATGCGAGGACTTCGCCGCCGACATTCAGTGCTCTTGCCTTCTTGTCAGTCATGATGCCCTTGGATGTGGATACGATTGCGATGCCTAAGCCCTTGCGAACTTTGGGCATATCTTCACAGCTTGAGTAAATACGCAGACCCGGCTTGGAAACCCTGCGCAGACCGGAGATTACCGGAGTTCTGTCCTCTGTATATTTCAGAGTCACTCTGATAACGCCCTGTTTGCCGTCGTCCACAATCTGAAAGCTCTTGATATAACCCTCATCTGCGAGAATCTGTGTGATAGCTTTCTTCACATTGGACGCAGGAATGTCAACCGTGGCGTGCTTTGCAGTGCTTGCATTACGGATTCTTGTAAGCAAATCTGCGATAGTATCTGAAATTTGCATGCCTATGAGACCTCCTTCTTAAAATTACCAGCTTGCCTTTTTCACACCGGGGATCTGACCGTCATTTGCCAGTTCTCTGAAGCAGATACGGCAGATACCGTATTTTCTCAGATATGCATGAGGTCTGCCGCAGATTTTGCATCTGGTGTAAGCTCTGGTAGAGTACTTCGGTGTTCTCTGCTGCTTGTTAATCATTGCTTTTTTAGCCATTTGATTTCCCTCCCTCAGTCAGCGAACGGTGCGCCTAAGAGCTTCAGCAGCTCTTTTGCTTCTTCGTCGGTCTGTGCGGTTGTGATGAAATTGATGTCCATACCGCGTACTTTGTCAATTTTATCATATTCGATCTCGGGGAAAATCAGCTGTTCTTTGATACCGGTAGAGTAATTGCCTCTGCCGTCAAAGGAATTGCCGTTGATGCCGCGGAAGTCACGTACACGAGGGAAAGCTACGTTGAACAGCTTGTCAACGAAATCATACATTCTTTCGCCTCTCAGAGTAACTTTTACACCAATGGGCATACCTTCACGCAGTTTAAAATTTGCAACAGATTTTTTTGCACGGCATACAACCGGCTTCTGGCCTGTGATTGCTGCAAGGTCATTCATGATAGCATCAATGACTTTGGAATTTTCCTTTGCCTCACCTGCACCGACATTGATGACAACTTTATCCAGCTTCGGAATTTGCATAGTGCTCTTGTAGCCGAATTTCTGCATCAGAGCGGGCGCAATGGTGCTGACATATTGTTCTTTTAATCTTGCCATTTGCGTTTCTCCTTTATTCGAAAGACTTGCCGCACTTCTTGCACTGGCGGAGCTTTTTGCCGTCCTCAACGACATGGCCTACTCTGGTAGGCTTGCCGCACTTGGGGCAGACGAGCTGTACTTTAGAAGCATAGATCGGGGCTTCTGCTCTGACGATATTGCCGGACTGTCCCATAGCAGTAGGTTTCAGATGCTTGGTTACCATGTTGATATTTTCCACGATAACTTTGCCTTCCTTGGGGCTTACTTCGACAATCTTGGAAGTCAGGCGGCCTTCATCTTTCTTGTCCGGATTCTTATATTTGTAATCATCTGCACCGGTGCGCAGAATAACAGTATCGCCTTTTTTTACATGAAGCTTTGTACTCATTTTCTGCACCTCCTTACAGAACTTCGGGAGCGAGAGACAGAATCTTCATGTAATCCTTTTCACGAAGCTCTCTTGCTACCGGCCCGAAGATACGGGTACCTCTGGGGTTTTTGTCTTCTCTGATAATAACAGCAGCATTTTCATCAAAACGAATATACGTACCGTCTTCTCTTCTCAGACCCTTAGCGGAACGAACGATCACGGCCTTGACCACATCGCCTTTTTTTACCACACCGCCGGGTGTTGCTTTCTTAACGGATGCTACGACAACATCACCGATATTGGCATATCTTCTGCGTGTACCGCCTAAAACTCTGATACACATCAGTTCTTTTGCACCGGTGTTGTCTGCAACCTTCAGATAAGTCTGCATCTGAATCATGGATGCTTCCTCCTCTCAGTATTGCTTGATTACTTAGCCTTTTCGATGATGTTGACTACACGCCATCTCTTGTCTTTGGAGAGCGGACGTGTTTCCATAACAGATACGCGGTCGCCGATTTTGCACTCGTTGTTTTCATCATGTGCCTTGAGCTTTACAGTTCTCTTGATGATTTTCTTATATAACGGATGCTTTACGTTATCGACAATAGCAACAACGACAGTTTTATTCATCTTGTCGCTGACAACGAGACCGGTTCTGGTTTTTCTCAGATTTCTTTCTGCCACAGCGTTATCCTCCTATCTTACTTTGCGCTCTGTGCAAGCTCTGCTTCACGCAGACAGGTTTTCACACGTGCAATGTCCTTCTTGACAGCCTTGACTTTCGCTGTATTATCCAGCTGATTGACAGCAAGCTGGAAGCGGAGTGCAAAAAGCTCTTCCTTGAGGCTGACAAGTTTCTGGTTCATTTCTTCGACAGTCATCTCTTTGATTTCTGTTGCTTTCATGCGTAACTCCCCTCCTTATTCTGCGTTTTCTGCGGATTCTGTTTCTTTGACAACAAACTTGCACTTGATAGGCAGCTTATGCATAGCAAGACGCATAGCTTCTCTTGCAGTTTCTTCCGGAACGCCCTTGATTTCAAACAGAACTCTGCCGGGTTTTACAACAGCAACCCAGTATTCCGGAGAACCTTTACCGGAACCCATTCGGGTTTCAGCAGGCTTTTCAGTGATGGGCTTGTCAGGGAAGATTTTAATCCATACCTGACCGCCTCTCTTGATATATCTGGTCATTGCGATACGGGCAGACTCGATCTGGTTGGAAGTAATCCATGCCGGTTCGAGTGCCTGAAGGCCAAAATCGCCGTATGTCACAGTATTGCCTCTGTAGGCCTTGCCGGTCAGACGGCCTCTGTGAACTCTTCTGTATTTCACTCTCTTCGGAAGCAGCATTACTTGTTACCTCCTTCTCTCTTTGCATTGCGGGCATTATTATAAGCACGTCTGTTTTCGCCGCGGAATCCGTTATTACTGCGGCGGTCATCGCGCTGTTTTCTTTCGCCGTTCTTGAAATCTCTGCGGGGCTTTCTTTCGTTCTTTTCTCTTGCAGCGACTGCCTTGGCAGCATCGCCTTTAAGAACTTCGCCTTTATAGATCCATACTTTTACGCCGAGCTTACCATAAGTGGTATCAGCTTCTGCAAAGCCGTAATCAATATCAGCTCTGATTGTCTGAAGCGGAATAGTACCTTCATGATAGCTTTCAGAACGAGCAATTTCAGCACCGGCCAGTCTGCCGGAAACCATCACTTTGATGCCCTTGGCATTTAATCTCATGGCTCTGCTGATGGACTGTTTCATAGCACGTCTGAAAGAAACACGGTTCTCTAAATCGAGAGCGATTTTTTCAGCAACGAGCTGTGCGTCCATATCGGGCTGCTTGATTTCCAGAATATTGATAGCAACCTGCTTTTTCATCATTTTTTCCAGCTGAAGTCTCAGCTTTTCGATTTCTGTGCCGCCCTTGCCGATTACGAGGCCGGGTTTTGCACAATGGATATGAATTCTCACTTTATCTTCTGCAAAGCGTTCGATTTCTACACGCGGCACACCCATAGGCTTGAGTGCTTTCAGAATATAATTTCTGACATTGTAGTCCTCGACCAGCATATCACCGAAGTCAGCCTTTTTGGCATACCAGCGGGAATCCCAGTCTTTAATCACACCGACACGGAGACCGTGCGGATTAACCTTCTGGCCCATTACTTAACCTCCTTGGGGATTAGTCATTTTTTTCTGCTACCACAATTGTGATATGGGATGTTCTTTTCAGAATCCGGTAAGCTCTGCCCTGTGCTCTCGGCATGATGCGCTTCATGATAGGGCCGGGTGTTACATAGCATTCAGAAACATACAGATTATTTTTATTCATG
>Ga0326513_10000829_pt1 | contig 26124 bp, 26 predicted proteins | sample 2_2465_0518_D_FD_203654 | JGI IMG/M metagenome (GOLD analysis project Ga0326513, IMG submission 203654) | Bovine rumen microbial communities from UC Davis, California, United States - 2_2465_0518 | ecosystem: Host-associated > Mammals > Digestive system > Stomach > Rumen | place: USA... | reverse complement strand
CAAATGTCAGTTTATCTTCCTTCAGTCCAAGTGCCTGATAAACGCCACCAGACCTGACAGGGTTCATGCTTCCCTGAGTCGGAGATGCGTCAAATGTAAGCGTTCCCTGTTTCTGACTCAGCGCATTGTAAATCACGCCAGAGCTGACCACGTTCGGACTGTTCGCAGTCGGTGCATTATCAAATGTCAACTCGTCCTGCTTCAGGTCAAGAGCATCCGCAACATTTTCGTCAAGTGCAAGACGCTTCACGACTCCTGATGCGAAGCACATATATACTGCGTATCCGCTTGTATCGCTGGGATCCCCCGACAGGACGATGGCGTATTCACCTGGCAGCATCTTGGTCGGATCGAAGTTCGTATATGCTCCGCGCCTGTTCTGGATTGCCATAAGGCTTCACCTCCTGCCTGTTTACGACTCCGTCAGCCTGTGCTCCTGAATGTATGTTTCAATCGCTTCGATGTGACTCTGAAGCGTAGGATCCACAGCCATGAAGCTGTCTTTTTCGTTCATCTTCGTGATGTTTCCGGCATCATCCACTTCGTTATAGGTTGTTGATACGGAATGGATACCGTCCCGTTTAATCACCTGAAATGCTCTGATAATCTTCATGCAAATAGTTCCTCCGTTTCCGCATCGTATGCCGAAAGCATACTGTCTAGTGTGTCTACATTGTTTATGATATCGTTGTTGTAATTATTTAATTCTTCATTAAAAATACTCGTCAAATCTTGCAGGTTATCTTCATCCTCTGGAAGAAGTGAATGATCATCTAACCGAAGTGTTTCAAATCCCTTCTGGACAGCCTTTATTTCCCATGAAAATTTAAGATTTGGCGTACCTTTCACCAAGAAGTAGCTATGTTCTTTTTCTTCTACCCAAAGATCCCCCTGCCCTTCTTTCTGCAAAAAAACTGAGTATTCAACATTGGCATTGATCGTTTCATCGAATACGTCATCAATGGAGATATATGCTTCACCGTTTTCATCCGTCTTGCCTGTACCGATATCGCCAAAGTACGGCGTGGGGGTTTCGTAGCTATATAACAGTCTGTCTCCGTATGATGTATCTTCTACCATGCGGGATTTTGTTCCACCAGACACTAAAAAAGTCCCAAAAACTCTCGTGTCTGTATTGTCAACTCGGATGCCATGATTTAATGACTGACTGGCAATAACAACAGCAGATATACTCGTTGTGCTGTGCATTCCGAACGTTTCATCATCTGCCGACCACCCTTGCGAAGAGTTGCTTAAATCTATAGGCCCGATCTCACCAGCTGATCCTGATTCGTCACCCATAAACTTCACCCATCCATCTTGAATTTTAATAGTATCCCCCGCAATGTATAGCGTTGGAGAAGGTGAAATTTGCAAACCATTACGGTCAATGCTTCCTATAAGGTTATTTGCCGTGTCGTATATCTGCAAAGCACCATAGCGTTGCTGACTGCTTACAGTGCTGCCACCAAGGCGTAAATATCCACCTCTCGCCGAATCGAAGCTGATGTACAGGCGGTTGTCCTCAATCCACATCCCTTGGATTGTGCCATTCTCTGATAATCTGTCAAGCACTTCCTGACCATATAAATTATCTTCAAAATAGTCCAAATCATCGCTAAGTGCTGCTATCTGATCTCTGGCTTCTGTGTCAACAGTATCTTGACTTATGCGTTCCCACCGATATGCATCTGCCTCAATAGTAAATGTGGGAGTTATCCGATACTCAATTCCATAATCGCCATCTCCTGCCGCCTTGGATATGCTGACATTATCTCCTGTCACAACTGAAGAAGTAATGGAATATCGGTTGCCAGGTTCAGCAGTTGGGAAAAAACTTTCATCTTTTTCCATTTTTAACGTAAGATTTGCCCCAACTTCCTTAGAAAGTTGAAGTACAAACGGATACGTTCTATTGGAAGTAAGCACACCTGGAATAAAAAACGTCTGATTTATCACGCCATCGCTCACATAGATTGGATTGCGCATGACATAACTTTTTATCTCAGTATCACCGGGTTTCAATCCCATAAACCAAATCAGCGTATTCCATCCACTAGAACTATATGCCGTAACCGTTCCAGTGATTTTCACCCTTATTCCTTCAACCTTATCGCCCTGAATATATCTGTAAGTTCCGGTGCCACCTTCATCATAATAAAACTCATTTACATGGTTGACCCTATCAGCCAGTGTCCAAGTAGATACGGGGTAATTTGAATTGGTAGGAACGCCATTACCAAACCAGTTCACAGCAAGTGTTCCATCAGTCAAAGAGAAGGAAGTTGCCTTAATCCTTACGGTTCCTGTTTCCGTGTCCACATAGAATGTTTCATTATGGTTTGCGTCTTCGGCAACAAACTGTCCAGTCCTGATCCAGTCAGCATTAACACCACTCGCATTCAATATGTTTGCTATAAACTGACCATCCACAGTCATCCCATACCATGTGGTTCCACCATCAGCAGTCAAGGTAAATCCCGCCGTGGTAAACAACATCTGTATATCAGACTCGGCCAGAACGGGGTTGTTGTGGTAGTAGATCTTTACGCCACCAGTAGGGTCTGCAACTTCAGTAGAATACAGACCACTGGATTCCGCAATCCTCTGCTCCAGATACGACTGGTCCGCAAACATCTGCTGACGCATTGCCACATAGTTTCTGGTAGATTCCGTGAACCGCTGCGCAGTATTCATGCGTGGGGTTTCTGCACTGGATGATGTGCTCTGGCTCCCACCACAGTTGAAGTTCGTGGAAGATATGATGATGTTGTACTGGTTTCCCTTGGGATCCTGGAACACACCAATGTCTCCAGCTTCAATGCTCGGATCACTCGGATGTGTGATGGAAACCTTGCGGAACCTCACGCCAATCAGGGCATCACCTACAGCTTTGGCTACATACTCCCTGTTTACGATAAACTCACCCTCACCACTATAGGTGATAGCTTTAATCAGTTCGTTCCCTTCAATGGAAATGACATATCCTTCGGTCCCATACAGGTAGTCGAGAATTGAAACCTGCATCCATTTGTCTGGATTAAAGTCGCTCCCGCTAGTAACAGCAGAAATGCATTTGTAAAGGTTTGCGCTGTAGACCACATAGTCACCGACAGCATAGGAACGCGTACTGACGTATGGAGCTGCGTAATCATCTATGTGGTTGCTGTCAACCTGCTCGACAACACGAACACCCGTGATAACCACATCGTCCCTTGCCATGTTGTACGAATAACAGGAACTGATGTTGTGAACAGGTCTGGCATCTGTAAATGAACCGTTATCATATTCATACCCAGTGTTCCATGGATTAAAGGAACCGCCATCAGCAGTATCGCCACTGGTGTAACTTGGCCTGCCAATATCGAAATACCCGCCATCAAGACCGTCCTCAAGGTCCTGAAGTGTATCGAAGTCGTAGAACTTAATTTCCAGTTCGCCGTCTTTATTGCATCTGGCAAAGCATCCCGCAATCTGAGCGCACCACGATATCACCTGACGATATGTAGTTGACTCTCCTGATGGGGAAAATGGTGCATGATATGTATCGTTCGGGAAATGGCTGGAAGACGATGCTAACGTTACACCGCATCGGGCGCATGCGTCCCTGACAAGTTCATTGAGTGTGGCGGGATAACCTGTATGCTCCGTGTATGCCCTGTCGAATTTCGCCATGTAATCCAGACAGGTCAGTGTGATGATGGAACCGTTAAACTGCTGTTCGTATACGAAGTAGGTCCCCATCCTTAGAACCTGTGTACTCCCGTCATCAAGGCCAGTCAATCCGACATAGAGCACTACTCTGGCTTGGTCAAAGTCAAACCTCGTATACTTATCGTAGATGTTGTTGAGAACAACCTTGCCCTGATTGATAATCGCAGCACCGACCTCAAACACATCGTCATTGCTGACAGCGTCTTCTACTGTCAGACCGTCTGTCCAGATGTCTTCATTTGACGGATGCAGGATGCAGGTCAGGAACGTATCCGTGCTTCCACCGAATACTTTCAGCGCACCATCTTCTTCAATGGTGAAGTATCCAAGCGAGTCTATATCAACCACTACACTATTAAGTGTAACCCTGTAGTAGGTGCCAGTGATACGATACTGTTCACCGGCAAGCACCTTAATGGATGCTGAGGTTCCATTGTAGAAGTTCCCGTTCAACGTGATGTCAGCCCTGACATAGTAGTCTCTGCGTCCGCTGGACAATGCCCGCATAAAGGCTGAAGATACATTCCGCATAACGCAGTCACCTACCTCTCTATGATGTCAAAGCTGATCGTCTCATACCGCTTGTTGTTGACGCTCCAGACCTTGACAGGTGCTTCCTGATCGCCTGAATAAAACACGCGGGTCTGCATCTCTCCGGCCAGTGGATCGAAGTAGGTCACATTGAAGTATTCAGGTGCGAAAGCAGTCAGGATTGCCTTTGCTTCTTCTGGACTGGGACTGTTCCATGCCAGCTTAATTTTCCGCTTTCTGGCAACCCTGTTTTTATGCATCAGCGCATCCGTAGTACGGCCAGCATCGGATGCGGATACATCATTCAGCCCCCATGAAAACACAGAAGGGGTTTTGATCCTCACATTGTCAACCTTTATCATGCTGTTGTTCGCGCCCATCTTAACCACCTCTGTATATGAAATCGGCAGGATCCGTATTGTAGAACCCTACCGATGAATTGTAAGTATATACATTGTCTTTAATTACCACTGCGTAGCTACGGTATTGAACCGTGCGCTTCGTTTATTCCTGCCACGTTCTACAGCCCTCGCCAGAACCTCATCGTTTTCAGTCTTCAGGACAGCTTCAACTATGATCTGTGGCTGTGCTGTGCCGTTTCCGCTTGTAGCCATGGCTACTTCCATCATGCCGTCAACTACTGCTCCCTTGATGGCTTCTGCAATCTGCTTGTTATTGGCAACTACATTACGGTTACCTAAACGCCCCACCATCTCAGGTCCGCTTTCATTGGCGATGAACATCTCGCCCGTATTCGGAAAACCACCATTCACATATGCCGACCAGTAAGATGAGAACACGGGAGTGTAACTATCCCAATACCCATCATTATCATGGTCCCAATAATCATACGAAGTAATACTATATTTCAGCGTAGGCATTGTGAAGCTGGAGATACCGTTCTTGAAGGACTGCGCTGCACTCAGACCTGCGTTATACATATTGGTTTCAATCGTACTTGTGTCAAGGTCGATTACATCGCTAATACTGAGGGAAACAGACTCCAGACCTTCCTTTAGTTTGTTTGTAAGTGCCGCGCCTTTGGCGTACAGAGTATCCTTATATTCAATGAGTTTCGTGTCAATCGCACCCAGAACATTCTTGACGGCTGTTTCGATAAGGCTGATGTTCGTAGTATCTCCGATACCGTTGGCCAGACCTTCATCGAAGTATTTGCCGTATCCCTCGGTGAGTTTTGACGGGGATGCAATCTCCAGATAACTTGCAAGACCACCACCAGCAGAGGATGCAACCTTGTCAATGGCATCAGTAACCTTCTGAAGTGCTTCGGTAGTTGTCATTCCTTCCGCAAACCCAGTAGTCACATTGCCACCAAATTCTCTGGCTTCATCTGCTCTGAGTTTAAGGCCACCCACCATCTCCTCGGTGGTTTCTCCGAACTTATTAATTTTCTCCTCGTTCTTCTCAGCCTTGTCACCGATGCCTTTAAATGCTCCACCAAGGACAGCCATCGCAAGTGCCTGGACAGCAGCTCCACCTGCCATTGCCCAGAAATTGGTTTTGAACTTATCTGATTTCTCATCGGCATCATCGGCACCTTTGCCGATTGAGTCAAACGCATCAGGAATATACTTCTTAATATTGGTATTCAGCGTGGACGCATCAGTACCGAGTGTCTCCATCTGTTTGGACACAGCCAGATACGCCTGCTCTGCACTGCCAGTATACTGAGCGGTATTCTGGAAGGTAGTGAGCAACTTGTTGTTATACGTCTCGTAATCTCCGGTCTGTTCAGCAGTATCGTAAATCGCCTGCTTGATCTTACCGATTGCTTCTTCCGCAGGAACACTGCTTGTGTTTATCTTCCCGAATGCGACTTCAGTTGTGGTCCCAAGACCATCAACCAGCGTCTGCATCAGTTCAAGCTGTGCATTGCTTGGATTAAGTCCGTTTTGATAGAACTGATCCAGTGCCTGTTTAGCATCGCCAGACGAAATACCAGCGTCTTCAAATGCCTTGCACACCTTTTTGCCATACTGTTCAGCTGTAATCTTCCCGTTCTCAAATTCCTCACCCAGAGCATATATAGCATCCGACTCATCGTTCGTGAGCTTATATGAGGAATTCAGGTATCCGGCCATGTCGTTGATTGCACCTGCGTAATCGGACAGCTTACCGTTGCCACCTTGCAGTACTTCAACAAATCCCGCCGTCAGTCTTCCGGCTGCAACAATCGCAGGAATATAACCGCCAGTATTCATGAGGAAACCGCTTACCTTGCCAATAGCTGCTCCGATGCCAGCCAATCCTCCACCAGTAGCACCACCCGTGGCAGTAGTTGCCGCTTCGCCAACAGCGGAAGTTGCTGTGGCAGCACCGGTCAGTTTCCCAACGATTGTGCTGATTACACCAAGCGCACCCTTTGCGAGATTGATCGAGAACATGGAACCTGCGACAACACCGAGTGCTTTACCAATAGCTTCCACGGTTTCAGGATCCATATCACTGAGTGCACCGGCAATAGTTTTTAATCCCGCACCGATAACGTCAAGCGCAATGCCAGCCAAACCAGTAAACGCTTCAACAAACCCAGTGGCAAAACCAGATGCTGCGGGTTCAAGTGCCTTAACAATCTTGCCAACGCTATCGGCAAGACCTTCCCAGTCTATTGCGTCAGCAAATCCTTCGCAAGCTGCCTTGATATCATCTAATGCTTCGGTTAATGGTGTGCCAAGACCTTCTGGATCTATGATGCCTTTCGCCAAATCAATGACTGCATTGACGGCATCACCGATAAGCTGGGCAACATCGTGGAACGCCTGCTCCCAATCAATGTTACGAAGGAAATCACCTATCTTTTCGCCAATCTTATCCCATTCAATCGTAGTGATCGCATGGTGAAGCGTGGCAAATAATCCATGCCCCCATTTGTTAAGGGCATCCGCAAGTTTCTTGAACTTGAAATTATTAAAGAATTCATTTACGCCAGTAGCTATCGACTCGCCAAATTTATCCCATTCAAACTCTTCGCCAAATGTATCGAGGAAGTGAATGGCTGTATTTAACAGACCCGAAATGGTATGCCCTAATTCCTTAAACGTGTTTTCATCAAACAGGTTATTCAGGAATTCCGCAAGACCACTTCCGAATGAATTCGCAGCGGCGTAAACCTTGCCCCAGACAATGCCACCAAGAGCATCCCTAACGCAACCTGAGATCTTCGCTCCGATGGTTCCCCATTCGATTTCGTCAGCTGCGGATCTGATGGCATCGGCAATACCATTGACCAGCTTATAGAACGTCTTTGCTTTCAGACCGAAATCATAGGTCTTGAAGAAGGAGTTAATTCCTGAACCAATGGACTTCCCAAGGTTCTTAAACTTGAACTTATTCAGGAATGCATCTTCCGCATTCAGCACAGTATTGATGGCATTTGCAATCGTGCCACCAGTCGCACTGAACAGTTCCGGCGTAATCAGGCCGTTCAGGAAATCAGCCAGACCTGTGCCGAAACCTCTTGCTTTTTCGAAGATGCTGTTCCACTGGATACCTTGCATAGCACTCGTCAGCTTTTCGCTGATGTACGCACCAAGTTCTTCCAGTGTATCTATCTCGCTCTTATAGTCTTCAAGCCATGATTTTTCTCTTGTGATGGTGAAATCAGCACCACTGCCATCTGCACCAGGCAGACCACCACCAGCTCCACCAGAACCGCTCCCGCCACCAGTATTCGGCGTGGATGTGCTCTCGTTTACGTCATTCAGTTTGTTCAGTTCATCGAAACCGAGAACCGTATTCTTATAGGCTTCAGCAGCTTTAGTTGCATCTTTCAGCGCATCGGAAGTACCATCACCAGCATCAGCAGTGCCGTCAAGGCTGTCCGTAAGCGTGTCGTATACATCCGCAGCATTCGAAGCGGGAGTATGCGTAATCTTCCATCCGAAGATCTTACCAAGCGCATTGCCAATGGTTTCAGCAAATGCTATCACTCGCTCCATGGCTGCATTAAGCCACACAATAAGCGGACGGAATGCATTGATTACTACGTTACCAATAACCCTTCCAAATACTTCGAAGTTCTGCCGAAGGATTCGAATTTGATTCGCCCAGGTCTGTGAGGTTCGTGCGAAGTCCCCTTGTACTGTCGCAGTATTTGCCATGACATACTGATATCTCAGCAGTGTCTTTTCAGCCTGCGACATGGAGGAAATCTTCGCATCTATGCCCTGTTTGTTCGCCCACTCCTGCAGTGTGGCCTGAGTAAGGTCAAGACCATATTGCCGTAACGGTCTGGTCTGCCCCGTGTAAACAGCGTTGAGTGCTTCAGCTACGGTATCCTGTTCTACATTGTAGAAGGATGCCATATCAGCAGCCAGACGGGTAAGGTTCAGGGACATTGCCCCCATTCCATCACCGACTCTGTCATAGGACTCAACCATACGGTCAGCAACGTTCTTCGTAGCACTTGCCACCTGACCGGAAGTAATGCCCATGGCATTGCCCATTGCCTGGTATCGTGATGCTACCTGTTTGGCTGTCAGTTCCGACATGCCAAGACTCTTGATGGATGTCTTTGCAAAGTCCTCTACCAGCTGTGTTCCCTTTGTACCAAACGAGTTTTCAACTACGTTCTGAACTTCGGTTAAGTCAGACGCAAGTTCTACTGCCTGCTTACCGAAGTTAATCAGGGAACGGATGCCGTAAAAGCCAAGGGATACCTGAAGCAGGTTCTTCAGGCTGAGAGTTGCTTTGGTGATATAGTTGCTTCCACTGCCAATCTTTTTGAAGTGTCCGACAATCTTACCCGCAGCACTGCCTATGCCCTTCGCAACACTGCCACCAACATTAAGCAATCCCCTAAATGCGTCCATGAGTTTATTGGATGCTGTATGCACCTTATCCATGGATGTGGATGCCTGCTTGCCGGATGTAGAGATGTCTCCCATCGACCGAGAAACCTGCTTGCCGATACTGCCTATGCGTTTTCCTGCAACAGACAACTGCGCAAACGCTTCCACTAGACGTACCGTGTTATCACTCACCTGCGGTGCGTTCGCCATGGAGTCAATGTAGGCACGGAGCTGTGCGGTTAGTAAAGGCAATGCCTGTGCTGCAGCCTGGATCTTTGGAGCACTCGTACCCAGTCTTGCGATACCGCTCACAAGATACGATATCGATGTGCTCACATCTGTCTGACCAAGGGAACTGAAGACGCTTCTAAGTGCCTGTCCAAGAGCAGGAAGGTTCTTGACTGCTTCAGACATACCGCTTCCGGCTTTTGACAGTCTCGTCAGACCATTCACCAGACCGTTTACAGACCTCGATACATCGGGCATCTGTCCGAGCTTCGCAAGACCATTGGTCAGAGCATCGAACTTGCTTGGGTCGAATGTCTGCATGTTCGACAGTCTTTTCAGTCTTGAAAGCTGGGACAGTGTTTTGGAAATGTCAGGTCCCTGTACGCCGGATATTGCCCGCATGGACGCTGCAAACCTGCCAACTTCACGGGCAGCAGACCTGTATCCTGTGGATGTACGATTGAGAGCAGTTGCAATATTGCCGAGATTGTTGTAGAGCGATGTTAATTCCGATGATGCCTGTTTCGCTTGGGTTTCTATCGCTATATCAAGTCTATCAATACCCATAAGTTACCACCACCAAACATTACTGATGGTGCTCACTGGCTCTCTGTCGTATCCGTATCGCCAGCCATGTTCTGGTTGGCTGCTGTATCTGCGCTGTCCGCGTTCTGGTCAGCTGTTGTTGTGTCTTGGTCGGATTTTAAAAACCTACCTTCGTTGGCTTTATTAAACATCGTTGCAAAAGCCTGGAACCTGTCGGCATCTGTAAGCACATTACCTTCTTCATCTTCCTGTGGACCATAGAAACGTATCGGTTCATCAGGATACCGTTTGCCCTTTGGCATTACGGCTCCTATCGCTCTGGCAACATACTGCCCACCAATCCATCCAAGTTCCGAGTCATTTTCCTTTGTGCGTTTAAACCGCTCCAACAAGAAGGGCTGATACCGCTCCAGCTTCCTTGGGTTCATCCGGTAGAACTCTTCAAGCGAAAGTCCGTATCTTACACCAATCGGCACCCAGATGTCATTTATGATTTCTGTGAGGGAGCTGTATTGCTTCGGCTCTTTTTGTTCCGTCTCCTCTGCTCCCGATTCCCCTCGTAAGGCACCGTCTTGTTCGAAGACTCTTGAGGGTTTCTGTTGAAAAAACCAGAGCTGGTGACTGCTTCCGAAGCTGCCGTGATGATATCGCCGATGTTCCCACCGTTCTGAATATGTGCCTGAATTTCACGGCTTGCCTGTTCCGGCTCAACTCCCATGATCCAGGCTACGATACCCCTGACCATGGTGGCTATCTTCGGGTTCTTGCGGTCCATGTTGAGCAGATACACACCGTTTTCCTCAAGCTGGCAGATGGTATCGAAATCTACTTCTGGGATATTATAAATTTTGCCGTTAATGGTGACCTGTGTCATGCTGTGATCCTCCTTCGGGACTCTTGGTTATACAAAAAAAGGGGAAGCAGAATAATACCTACTACTTCCCCTGTTTCAAAATACGCCTATCTGTTTCTGATATGGTTACGAAGAAACCTTCGTGATACCGCTGGACGGGATGACGGTGATAACCATTTCCCGAACCGCATTAACTTCGCCACCCGTGACGCGCACGGAGTGAGTGCCAGACCACTTGAAGATGCCCGCAGCACCGGATGCACCGAACTCAAGCTGATAGTACAGCTCGGATCCAGCTGCCGGAATAGCAGTTACGACTGCATCATAGTCGGTCGGATTGTAGTTACATGTAAATTCCATGGCTTCCATGGACTGCACACCTTCCACAAAGGTCTGGAAAGTGTCTTCCAGGTCAGTCGTTTCGATCTGTTCAGGAGCACCACCGAGATCAGGATACGACTTAATCTTGCACAGCTGGGTGTAGGTCCCAGTGGAAGTCGTAGAGGTTTTAAGCACAGTATTTATGGTGCTGTATGCTTTGGGTGTAGCCATAAGTTTTCCTCCTTAGAAAAATTACGGCTCTCAAAGGTGCTCTCTGTTTATATTATTTACTCTTCTGGAAACTTCGGGATATCATCAATCACGGAAACAAACCGCCTGAACCTTGCTTCCATCCTCTTGACATTTCTGTCGTGGACGTTTTCAAGTTCTCTTGGACCGAAGGTTCTACGATAACCCATAATGCGCATGGCATCACAAGCTACGGCCATCACCTTCCTTGCTTCCGTCAAACCTTTGTTTGAAAATGACTGTAAGCGGATTTCTGAGCGGACTCCGTTCTCGGAGTTTTCCAAGTCCACAGCATCGTCAGCGTTATTGATAATGCCGACAAACAATGTGGGGAATTCGGATGGCGTATCCATCTCGGAGTTTACGATATTTGCGCAAACATCCTTTTCCGCAATCATGAGATTTGTCATGACTCGGTTCCAAGGGTCAATCATCCGAACACCTCCTTCGCCGTGTCTCTGATCTGGTCTATCATCTCGTTAGCAGCGTTCCACATCGGCATCGCAGGATAATAGCCATACGAATGGTGCCATTCGCCGTCAAGGTCCATGTACCACCATCCGTTCGGGTCTTCTGCGTGAGTCTGATCTGGGAACGTGCCAGTACCCATGCCATTCTTCTTGGCTACAGGGTTATTGGAAATATTTGCTCTCAGACCAGAACCAAACTCTGCCATCAGGATAGGGGAAACATCTGCTTCCCGAATGCCGTCTTTCGTCTGCCACTGGCTTGTTATCAGCCCCGTGTTTGTAGCCACCAGCAAGGTCTTGACTCCGTACTTCTGCACATCATGCTCCGTGGAGAACACGATGTAGTTTCTGAAGCTCCCAGTATTCTGCTGCGCAACAGCGATACCTTTGTTCGCAAGTGCTTCATTGAACTTCTGGCACTTTATGAGCAAATCCTTCTTATATCTAAGAAGTTCTGCCTGCGCTTTCTTCACGCTGGATACGGACAGGTTGAATGATATTTTCTTCACATCACTCACCCCTGTTCAGCTGCCTTGACCGGATGGCATACTTCATGTGGTGGATGCCACGGGCAACTGCGGTAACGTGGAACTCAGCCTTATCAAAGTCTGTATTCCCAGAACCGTCAGTCGCAGGTTCATGCGTCCAGATGAGCGAATACTCGTCAATCGGAAGGTCCATCCGTGATGTGCTTATGATCAGGTCGTACTTTACGTCTGAACCAAAGTATTCGTTTGAAGCACCGGTTCCCGTGAAGCCCTGTGTACCTCTGGTGGCAGACAGGTTCGCTCGGAACATCACAGGTTCGGAATATCCTTCTTTGTAATCCCCTGTAAAGTCACCGTTCTCGTCATAGACCTTCGTCTTCGACTGATACAGCGAATACCACAGGCGTTTTGAATTGGACATGGAATCTCGCATCAAATCACCTCGCAGTAGGGAATTACATCCGGCAGATATACGGGGAACGGATACTTCCAGTTCTTGGATACCTGGTTATCCACCAAGGAATACAGACCTTCGCTACCTACCTTGCCAAGCATGGCGGGAATGACTTCCGCAGCCACATATCCGCACTTCAATGTGAAGTACTTCTCAACATCGGCATCAATGTCTTCTGTACTCATGTCATCTGGGTAGCACCGCTGCTTCTTATACTCCCCGATGATCCGCTCAATCAGCAGGAGCAGGAACTCATCAGACGGCACATCGTTCAGGTCGATTGTGTATTCCAGATATGTCTTTGTCGCATTCAGAATTTCCTGCTCCATACTGTCCACCTCTCAATCAGGTTATAAAGCCGGTTTCCTAGTTCTGCGTCTTCTCTTCGGTTCTGCTGATACTTCAGGCTCCGATGCGGGAACAGGTTCAACGGGTGCATCAGACTCCGGCACAGAAACAGGTTCTGCGTCCTTTGCGTCCACGACAGGTTCGCTCTTAACAGCCGAAGTCGTTTCCGCAACCCGCGTATAACCATTACGCAGAAAAACGGAGGCCTGCAACTCAGTTGCGACCTCCATAATGGTATTGTCTTTTTTCAGGGTTATCATAAGTACCTCTCAATCGCAGCTATGATCAGGCTGCGTCTTTGATGACGGAGATTGCACCCTTCTTCATGTCAAGGATGAAAGCGTCATAACGGATCCTGCCCTCTACCAGAGCACCATTGATTCCCGGCGGGTCGATGTGGATCTTGTAGTTCTGCAGCTTCACCGGAGACGGCATAACCATGCGGTTCGTGATGATGCACTGAACTTTGGTCGGGAAGTAGGACTTCGGAGCTTTGACAATCATAACACCATCGACTTCGCCGACTACGCCGGTGATCGTGATGCGCTGGGACATGTCAGACTGTTTGATGAAGTTCTCATTCTGTTTCAGGAAGTTCAGGTATGCCGGAGTAACGATGGCAAAACGTCCACCCTGCGGGACCTTGTTGTTGTCAAGGTCTTCCTGACCAGTCAGGAACAGGCTGTAGGCATTGGATGCAGTCACGGTAGCGTCATCATGAACCTGCGCTGTGTTTGCACCACCAGCCAGGGCAGCGATACGATAAGTGTCAACCTCAGGAAGGATTACCTCATCGATCTGTCTGCGGAGCGCACGACCTGCTTCCAGCGTGTACAGAGTGTCATCAGTGCTCTTGCGGTCAATGGTGAAGGTGAATGATCTGTCCTGTGTCACCTGCAGCTCCTGCGCAGCATTCTCCAGTTCAACCGGAGTGCCGTATCTGGCCGCACCAGTCAGGGTGTAGTTATTCATCGCTGCTGTCGGGATCGAGAAAACCTTGACGGTTTCTACGCCGACCCAGTCATACTCGTTATTGACCATTCCGCCGGTCAGGGCACCGAGTTTAAATCTTTCGTCAACTATAGGGGAATACTTCTCAGCATATTCAATAGCCATGTTAAGCCTCCTTGTATGTGTGATATTTGGGGCTCAATGGCTCTCGAATGTTATCTGATTATTATCCCTTGAAAAGTGAGGATGGCGGGATTATTTAAAATCCCTGATTGAAGCCTACAACGAACGGGTCTTCCTTCTCAGCGTTTTCATCACGGCTACTTGCGGGTTCAGGTCTGGTTTTGATCCATTCATCTCTGCTGGCCTTCAGAGATGCTTCATTGTACTTCTTATACACTGCGGTAAGTGTATCCATGTCACCTGCGACCTCGGCTTCTGCAGCTTCCTTCGCCAGTTCAGCGGTCATCCCTATGGTCATATATCTTTCCTTGGCTTCTGTCTTCTTCTTGAAGTTCTCCAGTTCAACCATGTGGGTCTTGAACGCTTCTGCTTCCTGGCGTTTCGCCTCGTCCTCCTGTTCCTGTGCGGTCATCTTTGCGCGGAGCTGCTTCGTCAGCTCTCCGTTGTTGTGCAATGCTTTGTCAAGGGCAAGTTTGTTTTTCGCAAGTTCTGCTCTCAGCTTTGCGTTGTCAGCATTCAGAGACTCAAGTGTGATCTCCGGCTGTTCCGTGGTCTGCTCTTTGTTTTCAGCAGCCTGATTGCCCTGTTCCATTGCTTCGTTTGCGCGTGTCTCTTCTGGCATCTTCTTCCTCCTTGTGTTTGAACTCTTCTCTGAGTTTGCCTTGTGTTTTAACGTCTTCTCTGACGATATGGGTTTTTGGTTTTCGTGTTTTTTGAAGTCTTCTCTGACTTTATGAAAAAAGAGATTGAATATACATCAATCCCTAAATTCCTGATAGTATGTTGCTAAGTCTCAATCCATAAATTCCTAATGATATGATACCGAGCAGCGGCAATTCACGATTTCATCTGCTGACGCACCAAGTTCATCCGAACGCGGATATGGCATCAGGCTGTCACCAACTTCAAACGGTTCCGATATCGGGATGGTCACACCATCAACAGCTCTGTGCGTATCTCTGGTCCGCTTATCAATGATGGCATGCCATGTCTTTCTGGTTTTTCCGGTCAGCAGTGCGTCCTCAAACTCGCTGTCATTCCAGATACTGTTTGCTTCATTCTCAGCAATCAGCCTTGCTCTGTCTTCGCTGAAGAAGTACGGGTCATCAGAATGCATCATGGTGGACAGCACCACCTCTTGAGCGAACGTATCCAGATGCATCGCTGCGAAGTATGCAGTCAGCGGAATGCCCATGCGTTCAAGCATTGTGCGGTAATTCTCTCTGATTTCTTCCGCAGTACCCATGTAATCATAGGAACCTTCAGTAAACTCCAGATACATGCTGGCAATCGCAAGGTTCATAAACTCATGGATGTCTTTCGCAGTCTCGATGCGTTTGTCCTTCTGTTCCTGAGACAGTTCCATCTCTCCGAAGAACTGTTCAAAAGGCATGGAGCGAAGGTTATCACCCTTTTCGGCTATATACAGCTTATTCAGTTCATCGAAGGATACTCCATCAGGCATCGTCATGCGGCATCACCACCTGACTGCTTGGTATTCATCCCGTCAAGAATCGGGCTGTTCCCTGTCTGGTCGGTCATGTCCACGGTTTCTCGTTTCTCGTCAACCTGAACACTTTCCTTCTTTTCGAATATGGACGCTTGGAACTTCTCGATAGTTTCCTTGCTGTCTGCCCATGCCTGTGCCACATCAGAGAACAGGTCCACGGTCTGCATGGCGATACGTCCATTGATGCCGGACTTAATCATTGCCACCATGGAATTAGCCTTTGTGCCAAGGTCATACGTCTTCTGACGGGTGAACTTAATAAACACATCAGACTGCTTCAGGTCAATCAAAGGACTGCCATCAAGACGGTAAGCACATGCCTTAACCGCAGCAAGTTCCAAGGCAAGGATCTTCTGCTTGCTGTGCCTGATAAGCTGTTCTTCACGCATGGCAGAGTTTTCCGCAGCTGTCCAGCCGGATGAAAGACTCATTGCGCTTCCCGTGGAACCACCACCAGGGTCGGACTGAAGCGGCACATAGCACTTTTGCAGGATCGACTCCCGCTTGCTTTCAATGTTCTTCTGAACGTTTTCAAAGTCGAAAGTGCTTGTAATCGCCTGAATGAGCGGTGACTTGCCGTTTGCCAGCGTCTTTGTCAGCACCCACCCACCAGTCTTTGGCTTGATGATTTTGCCATCCTTATCGACCGGAAACTCAAAGTCATTGCCCCACCAGATTTCCTGACATGACTGCGCTGTGGCATTTGCGAAGTCAGAAACCTCAATGTTCAGAGCATCCATATCGGATATCTGCCGTTCAAAAACACCCATGCGGTCATAGGACCTGATGAATTCCACGATGGGGATTAACCCAAGCGGATTTTTCTCACCGGCATATCCTTGGATGGCAGAATTGAAACTCCATTCAGTCTTGCGAACACCGTTCACAATCTCGCCAAGGTTCTTGACCTCATACAGCGTATCCGCAGTATAGCAGGTAAAGTACCTGTCACCGTTCTGGAGCTGACGGAAGGTCACGCCCATCATTGGAGTCTCGCCGATGTCATTCTTATATACAATGAAGCTGTACATCGGATGCGGAACATGCAGGTCAAACACTGAAACGCCATCGAAATCACGCTTTATATCGACCATCTGGTATCCGATACCGCAGATTTCAGTAAACCGCAGTGTCTCCTGATCCTTTGCGTAGGAACCCTCGGCATCGTTCATTTCATTCAGCTGCGAGATGGCATCGTCATCGTTCTCAGGCGGGTTGCCGGAGATGTCTTTATTGCCACGCTGAACGTAGGTGATCGGATTGCCGTAATTGTAGCCTAGCTTAAATTCCACAATCTGGTTCGCAAGGTTATCCGCGACTTCGATATTGATCTCATCCCTGACCACCTTCTCACGATGAAGGGGCTGAACGCCTTTCTCGTACCGTAGAAGGAACAGGATCTGCTGCATGTTCTGTTCGTGGATCGTCAATGCCTGACTGAGAACACCGAAGATGTTTTCGGCAGTGATCCTGTCTACATCCGTATAGATACGCTTGCGGCCAAGAAGTTCCAGCTGCTCGGCTTCTTTAAGGTATGCTCCAGTCACATCTATCACCACCTTAGAACGTCATCCCCGAAGAAGTTGACCTCTGCTTCGGTTTGCGCGGTACGCAGTCTACGGTTCCTGTCTTCTGGTCAAAGCAGTTCATAGCTCCGCACCGAGGACATACAATCTCCGTATTCCCATCAGTTTTTGCCAGCAGCTTCCCGCAGGCACCGCATCGCATTTCAGTCTTTTTCATCGTGTCACCCCGTTTTTGGGCATAAAAAAGGGAATACTGCAAAAAATTTACAGTACCCCTAATATATACATGTCTTTCCATTTTTATTATTTGCGGAAAAAACGGAAGCGTCAATAGGTTTTTGGATATTTTTTAATTGTTTTCTTTTTCAAAGAAGTTCCAAAAGGTCTTTAGTTGTTTTCCTTGTCAAAGAAATTCCAGAACTCTTTCCGTATCGCATCCCCATTTTTCCACCCAGACCGCATCGCTACTTCCCCCCATGTCTTCCCTTCGAAAAACTTCAGACGGACAATCCGCTGCATCCTGACGGGAATCGTGTTCAGCCAGGTTTCCACCTCAATGCGTTTGTTCTTGGCAGCATCCCTTCGCTCAGTCAGGATATGACGCATCTTCGTTATGTCGGCATCATTCACCCTGTTTGCAATGCCAGCTATGTGGAACGTGATAGGTTCATACGGATATTCTGGGTTTGAACCTTTGACGGAGTCGTGAAGCACTTCGGAACGTGCCTTTACCAGACGCTCCAGCTGCTGCTCCGTCTCCACGACTTGTTCGCACAAGTCGTTATATTCCAGCAAAGATGACTTGTCTATCATTGTTCCTCCCAGTTGTCATAAAATGCTTCCGTATATAGAAGCAACAGGTGATGTGCCGTCCCCACCTTCATGGATGGCAAGCATGGTCACCATGTCAGGTGCATCATCATGCGGGTTCTTCGCCAGCTGACTGTACGATGTAAGATAACTCATGAACTGCCCGTATTCCGAATTCGGCAGGTATCCATCAGGGTTGTCGGGACTCTTGCTTTCCTTGAACAGCACATGCTGTATCACCCACGGGCTGCTGACGATAATCCTTGTTTCCTTGTTTGCGGTGGAGTATTTCTTCTCAACTACGCACCGACCACCACGTTCCTTAACCTTCGCCTGGATGGTATCACCGGAACGCACACCTTCTTTATTCGACTCTATCTGGCATATCTGCACATTGTTCCTGACAAGGCATGCAGCATTCAGGTCATCCAGAAGGTACGGGTCGATGTTTCGGAAAACCACATCTTCCATGTAGTAGTCATCCCCGTACTGATAGAACACACCCAAGGCATTGTAGTCCGCTCCCGCTCCTTTCGGGTCAAGGAATGCCCATATTGCATCAGGCGTTTTGTCAGGCGGCAACGTGTAGTACCTGCGCAGAACATCTGGGTCGTACAGAAGACCTTCACGTTCAATCGGATCGTTCTTGTACAGACACTTATATGTGATCGGATCCAGCGTCTGCTCGATATCTTCAAAGTACTTCCGGTCAAATCCTACGCCATACTCGTACTCCCAGTTGCTCTCACCCGTCTGCGGGTCAATGTCTGGGTAAGCGATGAATTCACAGCGCGGATCTCCGTCATACTGCTTCTGCAATCTTCCAATCACATCCCATACCGACCATCTGGTTGCAATATGCAACTCTTTGACTGTACGACCATTCCTGCCACCCTTCTTACGGGTCTTCAAGTCGGTGGTGTATTTCTGCCATAGCTTATCGAGACGTATCTTCGATAAGGCTTCTTCAATGCCAGAACAAAGGTCATCGCAGTACAAAAGGCCATCAGCACGGGTAACACCCGTCTGAGAAGCACCGATGGCGCGGAAGGTGATACTCTTAAATGGCTTGAACTTGCCAAGGTTTATTGTCTCCTCTTTTGCGTTTACGTCTTGGATCTCGACATTCGGGAAAATCTCCCGCCAAGCATATTCAGGTATCTGACCCTTCTTCAGGTCCGCACCGATGATATTGTTAATGACATCGTAGACCATGCGCGTAACGTGACCTGAGTGCGATGAGAATAGGTTACATGCATCTGGATCCCAGCCAATCCACAGGGAAAGGAACATCTCTGCCATGGTTGTCTTCCCGATACCAGGTGCGCACGACAACGTCAGCACATCTATCTCATCATCAATCAAGCGTTGCAATGCCTGCGTGATCCCCAGCTTCAGGAACACTTTGCGTCTCGGAAGGTAGAACCTGTCGGGAGCATCGCGGTAGCGTTCCAAATATATGAGTCCTTCATCTAAGCAGCGGTTCTGTGCCAGAAACAGCATGGCGTTCCAATACAGGTCTACCGCAGGCTGACCCATGGTTCTGGTCAGGACGGCAGCGTTGTTCTTCACCACCTTCATCTCCGACTTCGCCCGCTCAATGTTATCGTCCTTGATGGCGATACACATGTCATAGAGCATGGAAAGGTTCCTGATATCCATCAGGTCGAGCATGTGGAGTTTTTTGATGATGCGCTCGTTATCAGTAAGTCCCACTTACAACACCGTCCCGTTTAGATATTTTTCTTCCGTCACAATCGTCTGTGCTATATGTCCTACCTTTATTCTGGAGTCGCAGTGCATCAATATGCCAAGCTCATCGCACTTCCGACAGAAGGACAGGTCCTCTCCAAATCCGGCAATAGGGGAAAATGGTGATCCAAACCTATTGTATACCTGTGTTATGACAGATACATCCATCATGGTCGCAGCCAGACCTAATCCTTTTACTGTGAAAAGCTCATCCTTCGGATATTCTTCCATGCAGATGGAATATGTGTTGTATCTCCCAGGTTCATCCTCGCATTCCCTAAAACCAGTTTCAGAATATATAACCGGCTTAATTGGATTTTTCCGAGTGAAGCACAGTGAACTTACCACTCTGCATCCATCATCAAGGTCCGAAGCAAGATTATCCATCAGGTCAGGTGAAAAGGTCATGTCACTGTCGAGCCAAAGCACACGGTCAAATCCTTCACTCATTGCCATCTGCCCAAGCTGGTTTCTTGCATCATACACAAGGGATGCCCGCGCAGTTACAACCACTGTACCAGCAGGTCTGTGTAACGCAAGAAGGTTTTCCATGAATAGTGTGGATGTCATATCCAGACACGGGATCGCAATCATGATTTTCATGCGGTTATCTCCTTACATAATAACAAGCCAGACCATTGTTCCGACAGACAAGGGAGAATGTGCCTGTCAGAACCGTATTTAGGTGAAGCAGGTCTGAAGCTACCACCTCCGACCAGAAACGGGAAGAGCTGGCCGTATTACGCCAGTGCGGAGTCGAACCGCACTTATGCAGATGTATTTGGTACAGGCTATATCACTGCCGTGGTACGAGCAGCGTCTGCATCAGCCTACGAAGCGTATACCCTTTCGCCTTGGCGTAATCTCCATCAGGAGAGAAAAGCCCCCGATGCCAACTATCCTGATGGGAGATTGGACTGCCGTGGAGTCGCACCACGGAGCTGACTTACTGCTATGCGGAGGAGATATGAAAAAGAGTTTGCCTGCTATAGCGATGTATGGGAGAAACACCGAATAACAATAAGTCGTGCCGACCAGGCCAGCCCAACACTTGAAGCAGCGGTACATCGTGCAGCTACTCCAAGCACTTTCATGAACCACTACTACGAGGGGAGCTGCAGTCGGAGGTCCACGATGGGAACCGAGTGGACTTGAACCACCGTCCGAAGAGATTTAATACCGAGACACATCATCATAAGGAGGTAATCAATTCTTTCTAGTGTGTGTCCGGCACTCTCGTTTGCTCTTGCCATTTAAGCTACGGTTCCGAGATGGGTGGCCAGATTTGGGGAATGACCACCCATGAGATTTTGAGATTTATGGGATATGCGCAGTTACTGCGAAGTCACCCATTTTTGAGATTTTGTCCTAAGACTTTGAGATTTTTTGTCTTGAGTTTTTGGAATTATTGTTTTCTGGTCCACATCGTCCGAAGGGTTTGTATTGCTTTCACGTTTAATTTGGTTTCAGGCGATGTGCTCAGTACATTCTTAATTTTGGTGCAATTAAGGATGTTTCGCATCTTATCACTTTATCAATCGTTATAATTCCAATTCATGGGTCCGATATAATATTTATCGAGAACCAATATATGGGTTCGATAAAATAGTGTATCTCAGTGTAATGCGAACCCATGTTCCGATACCGTGAAGCCGCAGCTCCCGTACCGAGTGCCGGTTGATCGGCTTGCCAAAGTGCTTATCCACCAAGGTCATGCTCCGCATGATTGCCCCACCGTTGCGTAAGGAAACATGATTGCTTTTATCAGTGGTAATATGATGGTGGGATTGTACGGAGCGCAAAGCATGTGGTTTGTATGCCGACTGATGACGACCATCGTTGTGGCTACTGTGTATACCGACTAATGATACCGTTGCCGTGGTTTTATTAGTCCGTAGTTCGACCTTCAATAGATGCGCATCTTCAACACTCCTCCTCGGCACAACCGCAGCCGTATCTAAGTCGGATGCCTGCTTCTTCGTGCCTGATGTCGTGGCCGTAGTGCATATGACGCAATCACGGACACTGTTACTATAAACGCCATTGTTGCGAACATGATTATGGCAAGTATATCTGCCTTGGTTGCAAACGCTTTTACCGCAGGTACGAGTATAATCCGTAGTCCGAATATGGAGAAGGTAGTTGTGATCATGGTTACCTCCAAGTCTCATAACCCAGTCTACTGCATCTTCATAATCTACATATTGCCAATCAGAAAAGGAACTGCTGTGGGATCCGCGGGTTTGACATCAAACCGGAGGGTCGTGGCTCCGTTAGGTGGTTCGACATCAAACCGTGACTCTACGTTTTCCTGATGGTTCAACATCGAACCGGAAGACTGTGGCTCCATTGGCTGGTTCGACATTGAACCGGAAGGTTACGGCTATAGCCACATTAAGCATTCATTCACTATCAACACCCCCATCATCCACACAAACCCGATAATCGATACTCGGTCCTTTTGACTCGACCACCGCAGCAGTCGAATGAAGTACGCAAATGCCATGAACCAGATGAGGTTGGAGACTGTAGCTATAATACGGATAATGTTAAGGATGTGTGTGTTCATGGTAAGGGTCCTTTTTGAATTTTGGGGGAAATTTAGTAAAATACCATATCGTCTCGTATCAGTTTCCTGATGTACTCAGACATGGAAACACCTTCTTCATCAGACATTTTCTCAACCCACCTGCGCATATCATCGTTAAGACGCAGTTTTAATGTCTGCTCTTTTTTGTCCAGCGTTGGTCTTCCTGTTTTGTTCATGGATCCGAGGTCTTCCGTCCGTCTTCTTCGGAGTTGTTAATGCTTCAAGCGGAGTCATGCCCATCTTATTTATTCTGTACATCACATATGGACACGATACTCCATATTCTTCGCACCATTCTATGGCAGACTTTGTTGTGCCGTTTATGGTAAACCTGAGTTTTCTCTGCATCGGGTTTCTTGGACGTTGATTGTTCCTTTGTTCAACAGCAGTTGCCCATCTGCAGTTACTCGGTTCGTAATTACCATTGACATCTATGCGGTCAATACTTAAATCACTTCGATACCCGTGCCCCAACGACCAGGATATAAACGCTTCCCTGTCGTTTAGCCATTCATCACATATGGATATGCCACGACCACCGTAATCAGGATAATTATCGATGTTTTTGTTATAACACCTGTTCTTCATGCCGTTGTATATCCTGCGGAGACGGTCAAGGTCTGCAGTGTGATCGAGTTTTAAAAACGCATCCGACAGCAACTCAATAGTTTTGCATCCGCAGCTCTTGGTTCTGCCTGACTTCCAGTTAAACGGAGTAACATCAATTACTGATCCACACACACATCGGCAGGTAATCTTCTTGTATCCATCAACCATGTGGTTAGGACGTATAATGGTGAGGTAATTGTGAGTAATACCAATACAGGAGTCATCTGCGGTACTGACATTTATCTGTACTTTGTAAGGTCCTCTGCCCATGTCTGCTCCTTATGTGGTACATAACTGAGAAAGGGGGTTGCTTTTTGGGGTAACTCGGCCGGACAAGGCAGCCTGGAAAACCCCCGCCACACCCAACACAGCACACCCACTAAAGCCGATGTTTTGCGCAAGTGTTTGCGTATGTAATTATCTAAATATTTTATCACATAGACACAATTCAAAACATCTATTTGATAAACGTATGTTTCGCGTATAGATATACACGAAAAACCCTTTATTTACGCGGGTTTTTGCTATATAGAATTGTGTGTAAATTGTTTATCTATTGTGTGCTGCTATTGTGCGACAACTAACAGTATGCAAGGGACCTGTTAAGGGTCTATATCTTTATAATCCCCATCAATAGGAATATCTTTCTCTATCCTGGCTTGTATTTCATCGGGTGATAATGCCGCGGCGGGTGTAGTATCCGCACTAATCTGTAGCTGTGTTTGATCCTGTAGCCCGTCATAGTTCTTTTGCCAAAACAATAATGTTATTGGATTAATCTTACCTTGTGCCCCTAATTGCTCACGATATGCACCAATTACACGTATAGCTTTTTTTAACACGTCTATGGACGCGGGGCTTACTTTTGCTTTACTTTTCCCTGTAATAGCGTTGTTTACATCTTGTCGGGATAATCCAAGCGCGGCATATAATCCAAGGTTACCAGGCCGCATGTTATAACGTTCACATGAATTAAAATAATCTATTATCCCTTGTGTTACTTCATCCGGGTTGTGCAAGTCTATTTCTTGTCGGCTTGTAGCTTGTAAAAATAGTTCTTTCGCGTGTTCTGTCATACGCGCTAATTCATCCGGTGAAGCTGTGATTTTTGGCACAATAGGGCTATTTGTCTTATTTTCCTTATTATTCCCGCGCGGCATATAATCACCCACACCCAATAAAAAACCCGCTGCACACGCCTATTAAAGCATGTACAGCGGGAAATAATTATAGTTACCTGTACCACGTTTATATATTGCCTATATTTTAAGTCATGACATTGTCATGTGTCAAGTTCAAATCATTGTTTTCATATCTCATTCATGCATGCAATAATATCACGCTGCCAGCCAAAAAGGGACCCTTGTTGTTATGCCTTGCCTTGTTGGGATCCTGGACACTTTGCCGTGCTGCCTTGTTTAGTGCGGGATCCTGGACACATTGCCAGCGCGATAGACTGTGAAAAGCTGCCTTTATCTTGTCGGCCTTGTATGTATATTCATACTCAGTATTTACGGACCACATATAAACACGGCTTGTTCTTCATCTTGTTAAAACCGCATCTATATTCATACTCAGCATTTACGGAATGATAATGCATGGAATTTTACGCCCGTTTTTCTTTTCCTTGTCGGCCTTGTATCTATATTTGCACCCTACACAAAAAATTAAAACGGTTACTTGATACTACCACAAACGCAATGACAGTTATGACAGAAATGACACTTTTTTTCCAATACCAGTATTTATTGGGTATATATACCCCTTTTTACCCTATTTTTATAATATTTTTTATGACTTAAAAAAAAGTGTCATAAGTGTCATAAATACATAAAAAACCCTTATTTCATGCGGGTTTTCGGAATGACACTTTTTTGTGAAATACTGTCATAAAGTGTCATAAACCTGTCATGTTTTCGGATACCAAACAAAACAGGCCCGCGGATGCAATGACAATTTTTAAAAAAAGTGTCATAACGCATTTTTAGACACTGAAAACGGGAATTTTTAAAAATGGTTACATGAAGAACAAAAAACCACGTGGAAACACAACATGTTTTCCCTTGTCGGATCACGTGATTATATTGTTTCCAGGAACGCAAAATACTATACGGAAATACAGCTTGTTTTCCCTTGTTTGGCAATGCATACTAAATATTGCCAGGATATAAAAAGCGGGCCCGCGGCCCGCAAAACAATTTCGTTATACTCTTTTTCACTGTTTTAACTTCACTCTTTTAATGTTCCGCTGCTAATAATAGCAATTATATCATCCGTGTAGTTAGTGTTTGGGTTATATATCAAATACACAGTAACGTATTTATTTCTCTTTTCCCGCCTGGCATAATTTGTATATTTCCCGTAAAAACAGCCCTTATCTATTACGCGCCCGCCCTTTTTCCCGTCTGAAATAGTGTGCAATATATCCACATAAACAAGTTTTTTCCCTTTACGGCTTGCAAGTTCTTTATCAGTTGTTTTTATTGCGGGCCGTATAACCAACTTGTATCCCTTGCCATATTTCCGGTTTACATATTCCCGTATAGCCTGTTTATCTTTTCGCGCCTGGATTGTTGCTTTTGCCTTGTTTGCTGTATTGTTTCGGGATCCTGTATTGTTTCGGGATCCTGTCTTGTTGACTGCCTTGACCGTGTTTCCGGTTCCTGTAGCACTTGCACTTGCCTTGTTTCCGGTTCCTGTAGTTTTTGCACTGGCTTCACAGTAACCACAAAAAACCGAACAAAGGACCACAACGAACAAAAGAACATAATTTTTGAAGTTTTTCATCTTTTCACTCTCCATTATTTGATAACAAGTACTGTGATTTTATAGGCAATCCGCGCGGGAAAAATCCCGCGCAATTTCATATATAATGTATTTCTCTTTTCTATCATCTGTTTATTTCCTCATATACGGGTATTGACTGAATTTTTGCCTTGACTATATCATAGCAATAGTTTTTCGTTGCAAGTTCCGCGTCCTGGAATCCTGGAATACTGTATAATAACTTCAGTGTCAAAATTCTAGTATCTGTATACTTCATAAACGCTTGTAAAACTTCATATTGTGTAAATGCTGCTATCATCATTTTTTGTGCCCTCCGTTATCATTCATACTGTAAATACTTCAATAATTCCGGGATCCCTGTTGTATCCGTCTGTTGTGCTGTAAATCTCAACA
>Ga0326513_10000828_pt1 | contig 26191 bp, 46 predicted proteins | sample 2_2465_0518_D_FD_203654 | JGI IMG/M metagenome (GOLD analysis project Ga0326513, IMG submission 203654) | Bovine rumen microbial communities from UC Davis, California, United States - 2_2465_0518 | ecosystem: Host-associated > Mammals > Digestive system > Stomach > Rumen | place: USA... | reverse complement strand
TGTTCTCACACCGCTTGTTTCTCTCATCTCAATCAACATGCTCAGTGAGTCAGGAGCATCATCATGCTTATTCTTCCCAAGCATTGTGAATGAGAATAGTTCCGTCATGGCTTTGCTGTACTCACCGTTTCGCTTTCCTTCACCAAGGAAATAAAGTTCTCGTATCTCAGGTGCACGGTCAAAGATTCTCTGCTCCTTGCGTTTCTGGGTGCTTGCAGGCTTAACCATGATGTTGCACCTGTACCCTTTTTCTCTGAGCATATCATCTATGTCTTCCGCATATTCTCCACCACCGTTGTTGGCTTCGACAGTAATGGCTTCCACACCGTATTTGATAATGGCATTAACGACAAGTGGTCTGGTGACTTTCTTGTCACCTGCGTTGAATACCCAGTCAATGACAAACGTATTGCCACTCTCGGTATCCACCGCTATAGGCATTGACACACTGTCGCCACCGCCCCAAGCAACGTCTATTGTCGCATATGTTCTTACAATCTGCTCGCCACTTATGTCGCCATTGAAGTACTGCATGTCTCCATTCTCGAAGACCGCACCTGCACGTTCCATAGGCTGACCCATGAACTGCGTCATCCATGATGCCATGTCATTGTTACGCATGAACTCGGCACGCACTCTCCTGTAGTATTCAGTAGAGAATCCTACACCAAACTTATATTCGAAGTTCGACTCGTCAGTCTCCTCATCCAACGCAGGTACGTTAACAATCTTCCAACGCATGTCTGCATACTCAGGCTCATTGGTCAGCGTATCAATACGCATGGCGATAGGGTCAACCAATGACCATCTCGTACCAATCCATATAATCTTGCATGATTCCTTCTTACGTGGCATCATATCGTTCGATACCTTAAGCCAAGCATTGGCAAGTCTGTCCTTATTCTTCGCTTCTTCTACACCTGAAACCAAGTCATCAGCGATAAGCAATCCGTCAGCATCACACGAACCATTCAGTGCACCATACAGTGAACGACATGTAATTGTATGGTACGTCTTCTTCCTGTCTATATCAAGAGCACCCGCCTTGGCATCCGTCCATTCCAGTCCAGTATGTGGGAATACGTCTTTCCACTTGTATGTGTACGGGTCATTAAGTATTTCAAGAATACCATTGTACATCATCTTGGCTACATCAAACCCATACGATACATACAGGTTATGTTTCTCAGGCTCTCTAAGGCTCATCCATACAGTAAACAGTCTTACAAGCATTGTCTTGCCTGTACGTGCAGGCTGTGACAGGAACAGCTCGTCCAGTTCCCCGTCAGCCATAGCCTGAAGCCCGTCAACAATGTCCTTGAGCTGTAGCCTTCGTGGAGAGTAGAATCTCTTCTTAGGCTCTCTATCCAATTCAATGTATAGCATGAAGGAGTCGAATGACACTTTTGCACTGATAAGCAGTGCCTTGCGGTATAGCTGATACAGTGTTCCCATATCAACTCTGTTTCCCATGTCATCCTCGACTTCATATGTAATGAGCATTCTAATATCTCTCAGGACAATATCACTCGCCTTGCGTAGCTCCGTCAGGTCATCTATGTACCTAAGCAGTTCCACACACTGCGATATTTTGTACGTATCAATACCTGCCTTGCTCATTCCCTTGATTACGCCATCATAGTACTTGCTCATATTATTCAGACTCCTCTGCCAACAGTATAAGCAGTATCGCTATGCCGACTATGAACATACGCAATAAATCTATCCACATGCTATTCATCGGCACCACTTATCTCTTTCATATATGGCAACTCCAACAGTGCATCACATAGCGTATGCCACTCATCCAGCTTGTGGTTCTTTCTCTGCTTAATGATATTCAATGCAGTCTGATAGTTCATATCCACTGTACGTCTCTGATTGTATGATGAAGGCAACATCTGAATCAACTGCCACCAGTCATACTTTTCCTTTGCCAAGTTGTACATCTTGCGGTAGCGGTTGAGCCTGTCAATTGTAGAGTCAAGCCATTCAAGGTTCTCTTCTTTCATGTGCTCATGGCTGAAGTCATCCATAGTAAACTCTTTTGAGTGAATCTTATGCATAGTCGAGCAGCTATTTGCTACGGTTCCAATCTTATACGTATCGAACTCTTTCCACCAGTAGAGCGGTGCCACAATATCCATCTGAATGTGAATCATGCGTAGATACTTAGCATGCTCAGAGCCTGCCTTTGCCAAGCGTTTCATCAGTCCTAAGTCTTTCTCGCCAATATAATAGCAGTCACATTCAACACGGTCATAATCACAGCAATCACAGTCCTCTCCATAGTCTACACAGTTGTGGCTGTCTGACCTGTGCCAACTGTTCATAGGATTACGCATCCCACGAATGGCACCGTCCCATCCATATGTCATACATTTTTCTGTTTTAAGCATTATATCCCCCCTTGTTTAAGCATCTTAACCCTCCTCGCCTATGCGGATCCTACCCTAGCAAGCACTGCAACAATAAGCATTACACTGTCTAACAGTACAGACAATGCTAGGGCATTCGTTGGATTAGCTTCTATCTTAACAACGTTGAGTGCGTTTAATGCCCATAGTATAATCCATGACCACACCCACCATGCTAACATTACTATTACACCATTTAATATGCTTTTAATCATTGCCACTTCCGTCCTCCCTGCGGGCACTATTATCCCAGCCAGCACGTTTCATACCTAATCGCAGACACTCATTGATAGTGCTGTTGATTGATATGCCATTATTGATACGGTTATCAAGCCATCTGAATTCATCACTGTCACGCTTGATATACCCAATTACTGTACGATAGTGTTTCTTTTTGTATTTGTCAGTAGCTCTTCTCTGTGATGGTCTAACCATTAACATCACCTCCTTGATTTAGTATAACATAAATTATTATATATTGAAATGGTATGCGTATATGTGCTTGTGGATATTTGCTGTGTGATTGCTATAATGTAGCAGTATGCCTTTTATTTTTCAAGGGTGGAGATGGGGGTGATTCAGTGGTCCTGGAAACTACCTATAACCCCTACCCCCTAGTTTTTCTAAGTGTTAGGATCCCTGATCCTTTAGTTTTTCTAGGTATTGTTAGTTAGGATCCTTTGTAAATATATGTATTACAATTAAATGATACTTATAATATAAATGTATTATGATTGATAAGAATCTATAAAATATAAGTATTCCCCGGTATAAGTATTCCCCGGTATAAGTATTATAATTAAGAGGATCCTATGTTATATATGTATTGTAATGAATAGGCTGTAATGGTATAACTTTTAACTATAACTTGTTATAGTTTCAAACAATAGGAAACAGGGACTAAAAGTCTCGACTTCGGGCCGTTATTATGGTATAATCTTATTAGATAGGGGGGATAGTATTCAACCTATCACAACAGGGAAAGTAGGTGGTTGCTATGGTGGTAATCCAATAGCCTTTATTATAAAGGCATTAGATAGAACCTTGACAAGGGAATAAAAGGCTTGCTTTATCTAGGGTACTTATACCCTATGTGATAGCTTTCACATACCCTAAAAAGGTCATGTGACAGGGCTTTCACATACAAAAAAATATCAGGTGGACGGTTCAACCGTTCACCAAATAATGGACGGTTCAACCGTTCACCAAAAGCAAAAAAACAAATTAGAAAGGATGGACGGTTCAACCGTTCACAAGGTGAAAGAAATATGTTAAGTTTAGAAAAGCAATTTAATAATTATGTGAGCAATATTGACAAGGCAGATCTTACGATCAGCGATAGCAAAAAAACGATCGCTATTAACGTTGGAAAGTTATCAACTATTTTCGACTCATGGAATGAATTAGAAAAAAGATACAGCAATTTAAATGACTGTTTAGACTCGCTTTTCATGTGGTCAAAAACACAACGAAATGTTTATATCCGTGTAGGCAAGTTCTTACTTGCTGATGACAACGCTAAAAAATACGGTGAATATTCATTCACGCAGTTGGCAGAAATTGCCGCCATTCCCGCAAAGGATCGAGACCGTGTTATGGCTCAGGTTACAACATGCACTACAGCAAAAGATATACGAGCTATAAAAAATGAGGGGAAAGTACCCGCCAAAAAGAAAGCGAGCAAAGCTGATGTCAAACAAGCTTTGACTGAAATGCTAGCTTGTGATGACATTGTAGCTATAAAGAATAAGATTAAAAATCTTATGGCTGACCTATGATAGCGGGGGGGGATCATCCCCTCTCTATCATAAAATACATAGATAAGGTATGTTTTTACATGCCTTTTTATTTGTGATCTTTTCAAATTTTTATCTATTAGGTGGACGGTTCGACCGTCCACTGCTATTAATCGCTCTGAGAAGAGTTTTGCCGGAGAAGAGTTTGAGAAGATCATTTAGAAGAGTAATCGAGAAGAGAAGAGTTTTTATTAGAAGATTTTGGAGGAAGAATAGTTATGAAATTAGAAAAGTTAGAAACTGGATTGATCCGTGGTAGACACGATATGCCCGTGTCTTCTTACATCTTTGATAAAGTCGAAGATATGTTCGATTATGCTGAAATCAGAAAGCATATCGAAGACTTCATCAATGCCGAAGTCGGTGTGAAATATGCCGAAGACGGTATCGTCTACACAAGTAGGGGATTGAAACACCTTGTGGTATACATCACAGGCTTAACAGCAGTAGCTTGCGAGCTTGTGGATGTGTGCAATGCAATGGGTGTACCACTCACACTCATGCATTACGACCGTGACACGGGAAATTATCGCCCACAGGTGCTAAGTACGGTAGAATCCGTGTGGTATTAATTGCCCACGGAATGGTATGTAAAGAATCAATATAGGAGGAGAAGAGTATGAAAAGAGAAGAAAAGTGTTACGTGTTCAAATGTTACGCTGAGAAGCGATATGAAATTGCTAAGGCAAAGCAGGAGGGGAAGGAAAGAGTCCGTGCCCGCCTTAGTGGGATGCGAGATGGCATCTACCAGGTCATGAAAGGTCTTGGTGCCTATGAAGAATATCAGGACTGGAGAAGAAGTCCTGAGGGGAAGAAATTCCTCAAAGAATGCAATCAGAAGTACGGAGGATTGAGATAATGGTGCTATTAGCAATGTTTTTGATATCAGCCGGAGCCTTCATGGGTTCATACACTGCAGTAGAGAAGGTATTAAAAATGTATGGTCGTAAGGCTTATAAAGAAGGATATATGGACGCTTGCAACGGTGTGCCATATCCAAGAAAAAATAAATGAAATAGAGTATAGGAGGAAGAAATAATTATGGAAGCAAATAAACAGAAACAAATCGATATTATTTTAAGCCATGAATACGTGTGGTATCACGGAGACTGGGTAGGAACAGACAAATTAGAAAAGACAGAAGAAGGTCTTGAACTAGACGGAACACTGTTGAACGAGAATTTATTCAACTGGTGCGACCAGATGGAGACCTATTATTACCATGATGGGTATGATAGCGTCTATGAAGCACTAGATAGTGCCCGTTGCGAGTTCTACGCTCCTAGTGACTGGCTCGTGGATAACGACTTTCTGTATTCCGAGTATGAAGATAGATACTTGGATTATAGCATTGCATTCGAGAGTGATACGGGCGAGTATGCCACAAAAGAGTGGTATGAACGCAATGGTTATCGAGAAGCCGTCTGTGACCAGTGGGATAATCTAGTGTGGACAGATGACTATATCTTCACAGAAGATACAGGCGTGTGCTTTACACGAGACTACGCAGATGACAGTCTCTACTGGGATAGGGATGGTTATAGAGAGGAGGAACCAGATGTGACAATCTATGATTATCATGCATGGGACGGAGGATATGAAGAACGTTCCATTGGCAACGAAGCATTATCACGAACAGGTCAGAAGCTGTTCATGGGAACTGAGCTTGAGGTAGATGACCTCAACGAAGAAAGAGAGGACTTCGCTAATAGCATGTTGGACTATCTAGGAAGAGAGTTATTCCATGCAGAGAGAGACGGCTCAGTGGATCACGAGTACATCTCTCAGCCTATGACACTGGAAAAGCGTCATAGTATCGAAGATGCAGAGCGAGAAGCATTGCAGTATGCAAGACACTATGCACGTTCACATGATGCAGGAACATGCGGTTTGCACGTCCATGTCAATGAGTCATTCTTTGATGACCATAGCTATCTAAGACTAAAGACTATCTTGGAGTTCTTCAAGGAAGAGTTGTTCCGTTTCAGCAGAAGACAGAGCTTTGACGGAAGTTACTATTCATTTGAGAGAAGCGGCTACGGTCAGAGTGACAAGAACAACTTGGACATCAAGACACTTAAGGATGAGTGTGTACAAGGTCATAGTGGCTGGTACAATGAGCACTCAGGCAGAACGTTCGAGTTTAGACTGTTCCGTGGTACGTTGAAATATGACACTCTAATGGCATCATTGGAGATTGTATCTAACATCTGCTGGCTTGCAGACAGTGACAAGGAAGATATTACATGGAATGATTTGGTCGGAGAAGGAGACTACTGCAAGGAATATGCAAGAATGCGTGGTATCAGCAACGAAGATGACGTGTTGCATCTAGGCTTATTGGAGAAAAAATATCATGACCAGCTAGAAGAGGAACGCAGACGTGAAGAATTGCATAGACTCAGAATGTCGTTATGCAGTACTGTAAATAACGTATTGAATGAATGTATCATGAGAAAAGACGGGCATAATTACTACTTCAACAAGCAGGGGGATGGTCTAATCATGTTCAAATTGGATGACACTGACGGAATTGTAGGAGAAGCAGTGAGACGCTTGGATGATGACGAATCGTTTGACATCTTTGAAAGAACATACGGAGATTGGAATTACGTCATGAGCAGAGAAAAATATATCGAAAAGTGGTGTAATCAGGCATACGCAGAGAATAAATAGCATATAGTGGTAGGTAAATAGTGGTAGGTAAATATATCGAAAATAAATAACACAAACAGGAGGAATAAAGATTATGTGTATTATCGTAGCAAAAGAGAAAGGTATAGAACTTCCGATGATGGAGGTATTTAAGAGATGCTTTACGGCAAACCCAGACGGAGCAGGCATCATGTATGCCAGTGATGGGGAAGTACATATCAGAAAGGGCTTCATGGAATATGAAGCATTTGAAAAGGAAATGAACGCTCTAAAGGAAAAGCTAGGAGATTTAACGGATGTCGCTATGGCATTCCACTTTAGAATCAGTACAGCAGGGAATATAGACGGTGGCAACTGTCATCCGTATCCGATTGTGGATAACGAAGCGATCATGCGAAGACATTCGTATGATACCGACTTAGGGTTCATGCATAACGGCATTCTAAGAGAATGGGATCCACCAAAGGGGAGCGTAATTAATGATAGTATGACATTTGCAAGAGACTGTGCATCACTTCTTAAGGATGCGTATGGGTACAATATGTTAGAAAACCCTAGAGTATATAGGCTTGTAGATAAGGAAAGAGAGACAAGCAGATTCTGCTTCTTGGATAAGGACGGCAACATGACACTCTTAGGTAGCTGGGAAGAGGACTACAACGGTGTAATGTTCAGTAATACATCATACTTGCCCTATGCAGAGAGATACGGATATTATAGTGGGTACACAGGGTATACAGGGACAGGAACCTCAGGATATGATAAATTATACGACAACTGGTACGACTATTACGACTACAATTATGATACCGCATCCGCAGGGAAGAATGGCAAGGACGAAGCATATGGTGTCGGTTCTTACGGGAAGGATAACGCATATGATAAGCTACTTGAAGACATTTCTATGGGGGAATTAAGCAGTGATGATGTAGAATATGTATATTCAGACATCACGCCTGACTTCGAAGTAGATGAAGAAGCATACTACAAGATAGGAGGAGACTGGATTATGATTGACCGGATTAACTTCCGTGGTGCAGTAATTGGAGAAGATGACGAATTGGATGCAGTGTTTGAAGCATTGCGTGAGAGTGGCGAAGACGTAAATGTAGTATATAATAACGGCAAGATTACATTGGATAAGCAGGCATAGGAGGTATAGCATATGGATTTATATAGTGAGAGAATAATTGAAGCGTTCGAAGACGAGCGTGATAGAAATGAAAAGTTAAGTATGAGAGCAGATGCATTGGAGGAAGAGATTAGCTATCTAAGACCAATGGTTAGGTATCTCATTCAGCATCTAAGCGTGAAGATGACATTGGATGAGCTTAGCACAGCCGCTAAGATTGTAGAAGACTTGAAGTATTTTGAAGAAGAAAATTATGATATAGAGGATGCGTGCGTATACGGTCCGAAGGACCACGCTGGTAGCATAGAAAGGATGTGGTAGCGTGTGTGCGTATAGCAGAAAGGAGATGGTAGTCATGGGTGCGATTGTAGGAATGATATGGCTTGGAATCGTAATCGGATTCGTGCTGGCAGAATTTAGGAAATGAGTGCTGGCAGAATTTAGGAAATGACAAAATGTCAATTTGGATAATAACACCTGTCACCGAAAAACACCGATAAATAGGGCATAATTTGAATTTTGTGACGAATGACGGGTGTTTTTTCCAAGTCGCTAGTTATTTTTTATATATATATTATATATATCTATTTATTTTCTATTAACTTATTTTTTACTGTCATTCTGTCATAAAATAAAAAAAGTATAGATAAATAGGGCAAAAATTGAATGACAAGAAGAAAAAAATATTTGACATTTTTCTGTCAATCGTGACACTATCATGGTGGTATTATGGTAAGTGGTAGATAATTGCACCACGGATAGTAGATAATTATTGTTTGAATCAGTATATACATAGGAGGATAAAGTATGGATAATTTCAGAGTCGGTGACAAAGTTGTCGTAAAAGGTTGGGTACATGAGAGAGGAGAGTACCATACCTTTGCTTGTGAAATGGATGAGTACATTGGACGGATTGCTACTGTAACACGTAGCTCTGATAACGGTCAGTACATTAAACTTGATATAGATAATGGGTACTGGTCATGGCACCCCGCATGGCTTGCTTATCCAAATGGAAGGGTTGATATTTATGAGTGCTAAGTATAAGAGTGGTGATGTCGTTAGACTTGTATGCCATAATATTTTCGAAGCAGCTCGTTCAGCCGTTGGGTTCAACAATAGCATGTTAGACATGCTCGGTGAGGTACACATTATTCAGAGAAGTGTTGTAAGAGAACAGGACGGTGTGCTGGTATACTATATGGAAGGCTCACGCTGGGTATGGCGAGAAGACTGGGTTGAGCCTGTGTTCGGTAGAGTGGATGTATATGAAAATGTTTAGGAGGTAATATTTATGATTACTAAATATAAGAATGGTGACATTGTTAAGCTCGTATGCAACGATATTGAAGAAGCAACTTACTCAAGCGTTGGGTTCAATGATTACATGCTTGACATGCTCGGAAGTGTGCAAGTTGTTAAGAAAAGACGATATTCAGATGTACATCATGCATGGGTATACTATTTGAAAGGTTCACGTTGGATGTGGAGAGAAGATTGGCTTGTCCCTGCATTGGGTAGAGTAGATAAATATTAATTAGGAGGTAAATAATATATGGAATTTCGTGTAGGAGATAGAGTGTTGGTAGGAGAATTAAGCGATTATCATACGGAAGATGGACATAGAGTATGGTTCAATGAGGATATGTTGCATTTTATAGGGAAACAGTATATTATTGATGGTATAAGAGAATTTTACGGAGAAAAACTATACTGGATTGGAAGCCGTAGGAGGGGAACCCATTGGTGGTTTGTCAGTGATTGGCTTCTGCCAGCGGAAGGAAGAGTGGATATGTACTGAACGAACATGTCCATTGATAGGGGGTGTCTCACATGATTAGGTTAAGAGACTATCAGCAGGACTTGTACAATGGCATACTCAACGAGTTCAGGAAAGGAAACAGGAGAGTTCTTGCACAGTCTCCCTGTCGAAGTGGGAAGTCATATGTCATAGCCAAGCTCATAGAGGACTTGACTAAAGGAAAAGCGTTATTGATAGCACACCGTATAGAGCTGTTAAATCAATTGTCAGGCTTCTTAGTGGAGGAAGGATTAAACTATAAGGTCTATGTGGAAAGCGTCTTCACGGAAGCAAGACGGCTCGATAAGAGCAACATAACGCTAATCATAATAGATGAAGCACACCTCAGTGGTGCCAAGTCGTATCACAAGGTAGTGGAAGCATATCCGAATGCATATGTGGTTGGGTTCACTGCAACACCGACACGGTTGGACGGCAAGAGACTTGATTTGTATCATAGACTGATAACAGGCATCAGTGTGAAGTCGCTTATCAAGAAGGGTGCGATAAGTCAGTTCGATTACTATGCACCTGCGATAAACCTAGACCTGAGCGAGATTGATACACGAATGGGTGACTATGTTATCGGACAGTTGGATGACCTGATGACTAAGAGCAGAATCTACGGAGATGTAATCAAGGCATACAGGAAACTGGGCGGTGGCAAGCAGGCGATAGCATACTGCGTAAGCGTTAAGCATAGTCTTAAGGTGTGCGAGGAGTTCTCTCATGCAGGGATAAGTGCACGTCATATAGATGGTTCAATGAGAAAGAATGAGAGAAAGAGAATCATGGATGACTTCAGGAATGGAGACTTTGATGTACTGTGCAACTGCAATATCATATCGGAAGGCATCACACTGCCTGATGTGGAAGTAGCCATACTGCTGAGACCGACACAGTCGCTTGCACTGTATATTCAGCAGTCAATGAGATGTATGACACCGAAAGAAGGAAAGCGTGCAGTCATCATAGACTGCGTAGGAAACTATCAGAGACATGGACTGCCTGATGATGATAGAGAATGGACGCTTGACGGGGTAACGAAGAAGCATAGAGAATTCAATGACGAGGGCGAGTTCACAATCAGAATGTGTCCTAAGTGCTTTAAGGTATTCAAGACTGCGAGCAGATGCCCCTACTGTGGCTATAAAATCGTCCCTGTAGGCAGAGAAATTGAGCAGATGAAGGAAGTAGAGTTCGCCAAGATTAAGAAGCGTGAGGAAGCGAAAAAGGCGGACAAGAGAAGACAGGTAGGTAGAGCACGAACACGAGCAGAGCTAGAAGCCATAGCCAAGGAGCGTAGGTACAGTCCATACTGGGTTAAGATAATGTGCAAAGCTAAGAAGATACCATATTAAGGAATACAATATTAAGGAGGACTAGAAAATGAAATTGTATAATGACGACACATTAGTGTCATACCTAAAGAAAGTTATGAAAGAAGAAAAAATCTCGCAAAGAAAGTTTGCGAAGATGAGCGGAGTACCACGCTCTACGGTGCAGAGATTTGTAACAGAAACAAACAAGCTGACATTAGATAATGCAATCAAGATTGCCGAAGCATTGGGAATGGAAATTGTTATGGTTGCTAAGGAGGAGGAATAGATATGCGTGTAGTAATTGATATGCCTGATGATGAGTATAAAGTTATTAAGAATACTACTAGACCGTTGTATTACGCTGAACACCTGATTAAAGAAGGCAAACCGTATCAGGAACCAACTGTTGACAAGATAAGAGCAAAGATAGAAAAACGTATAACCGAAATTCCAAGAGAAACTATGTACGGAGGTGCTATGATTCACGGAATGGAAATGGTTTTGAGAATGTTTGACGAATATGAAATGGAAAGTGAGGAATAAATATGGCATCAGAAGAAAATAATAGTGAACTATATCAAGCATTAGTAAAGCATTATTACAGTTTAAGAGCAAAACGTCAAGCGTGCTTGGAAAATATAAATGCTTTAGAAGCTAAATATAAAGCACTTGATGAACAGTTGGAACAGATACATGACATTTTATACAAATATGGAAATTATATTTATGAGCATTTTGAAGAAGAAAAACCAATTGCAGAAAGAGAGGACTAACTTATGGCGAACGAATCAAATAAGAAATACTGGATATGCTGTCCGCTCTGCGACAACGAGAAATGTATGAGGGGCACTAGCAAGTGTGAAGCAGAGCAGTGGGAAAAAGAAAAACAGGAGGAAAATGAAAATGGAACAAGATTGGAATAAAGCAATGGTTACTCATTACGGTGCCAATGACAGAGCAAGACTATTAATGGAAGAGTGTGGAGAGCTTGTACAAGCCAGTAACAAGATTCTAAGATACCCTGATAGTGATGAAGCAAGAGCTAATTTGTTGGAAGAAATGGTTGATGTATCAATCATGATTGAACAGGTACGCACGTTATTCAATTACAGTGACCTTGAATGGAACCGAATGGAGCAGTACAAGGTTAATCGTTGCAAGAAAAGATTCTTGAAAGATACAGGTGCAGGAACTGATAATGGTATTACTTGCAAGTGCAATGATTGTGAGTATCACAAGGTCAAAGATGATGAAACATGCGTCAAATATTATTATGAAGATGGTAAGCTTTGCATGAGTCTTATTTATAGATGTCCAAATAGAAATATGGAGGAATAAGGTATGACAAAAGAAAAAACAGTCAAAATGACAAAAGAAGAAGCAGCTGAAATATTAAGAAATAAACTATACTGTATGGAACTTGAAACAAGTGGAACAGTAAATCAATGCAACAGTCGAAAATGTGACAACTGCATTTACAATTATAAGCAAGGCACTATTAGAGAGCAGAAAAAAGCACTCAACATGGCAGTTTGGTCGTTAGACAAAGATAGAGTTCTCGATTGGATGAAAGAAGACGTGAGCAAATGGTACATGCAATCTGATAAGCAGAGATTAGCGAACGACCCTTGTGTTGTTGATGCTATGATTGACTTGTTTATTAGGACTATTGATAAGTACAAGGTAAGAAGTGGGGAATAAGCAATGACATTAGATGAATTTGATTATTGCTATGAGTGTACAGCATATGGTGATGATTATTATATAGATGAACACGGTGATTTGATTTGTTGTTGTGATGAATGCCCGTTTAATACAATTGAAGAGGAGGAATAAGAGATGAGTTTTTCACAGCAGGTTAAACAAAGCGTAAATGGAGATGAATATTATACGCCACAAAAAGCAGTAGATATGATTATTCCATATATTGTGAAGAAAGGATATAAAACAATATGGTGTCCTTTCGATACGGCAGACAGCAAATTTGTAACAACATTCAAGGAGAAAGGATTTGACGTTCGATATGGACATATAGATACGGGACAGGATTTCTTTGAATATCAGAAACCGCAGGGTGATATAATTATATCCAACCCGCCATTCAGCAAACGAGATGAGATATTCCAAAAGTTGTATGAGTGGGATATTCCATTTGCCTTGATTATGAACTTCAATGGATTATTTGATAGTAAAAAAAGAGCAGACATTTTCAGGGAACATAGAGTTGAGATGCTGGTGCCAAGAGGTAGAATGAAATTTTATCACAGGGATAAAGGACTGTTGAATAGTCCAAATTTTCAAAGTATATATGTTTGTAATAAGTTATTAGACAATCAGATTGTATTTGATGAAACTAACTTTTAATGAATAGAGAAAGAGAGGAATAAGTAATGATAGACTATAAGAAATTTATATGTGCATTAAGACAATGTGCAAGCGAACATGTCAGTGACCCTGTATTTGCAGGAGAAATTATTACATCTGATTTGTGCAGAGAAACTGCTGACTTATTAGAATCGTTAGAGCAGGAATACAATAAAAGAATGGTGTCAAAAAACGTAGACCACCCTGACTATTACAGTGACGGCAAGATTGAAGTAATTGACTTTATCGAAGACAAGAACCTTGGCTTCTGCCTTGGCAATGCAGTGAAGTATATCAGTAGAGCTGGAAAGAAAGATAAGGGTAAGGAAATTGAAGACTTGGAAAAGGCATCTTGGTACATCCAAAGACGTATCAAAGAGATTCACTAAATGGAGGAATAACTAAAATGGAATATAGAATTATTATGAATAATGGTAATGAATATCATTATGAAACTTCCAAAAAAAATAGTGTTTTTTTAGAGTGGGTAAGCTCCCAGCAGTTTTTAAAAGTCAATAAATATGCCACTGATATTTTTGGTAGAGCGGTAAGACTTACTGTATTTCTATCTACAAAAAATATCAGTGAGATTATCAAGGAGTAATAACTATGAATAAAAATAAATATGATTTAGCAGAGGATGTTGCATGGATGATAAGTGCGACGGAAACCTGCAAAGGATGTTTCATGAAAGATGAGTGTCTAAAATTTTCCGACAAACATGGAGGGAAAGTGCTTTGTGGAAATGTGATAAAACTCACGGAAGCTATAGAGAAAAAATACCTAAGATAAGGAGGTATGATATATGAAAATTGAAAGGCATTATGAGTGTGTTGATGATTACCTAGCAAACCATAGGAATGAATGGGTAACTATCTACGAAGTCTGTATGTATGGAGAAGGTGCCGTAGACCTATGGTATTTCTCGTCACTTGATGTGGCAGAAAGAAGTGTATCAAATATTAAAAAAGCATCATGGCTTGACCTTGATGGTTATATAAAAGAGCTTCAATGCTATGTAGATGGTGCAGGAATTGTGTGGGTGAGGTACACACATACGCTTGATGAATAAGGAGGATTATTATGATGAAATTGCCAACTAATTGTGTAGAAAAAATTATGAGTATAACTGATAGGATTGCGATTGAACAATTGAAAACTCTCATTGAACAGTACGGAAGGGAGATTGACTGTACATGGGATGGCAAATGGTTACGTGCAGTGTATGTTGGATATTTTGGGTACGATATGAAAGTGAACGTACCTGCTAGGATGATTAGAAAGTTACATAATAAGTATAGCGAAAACATTATTGACTTTAGATATACAGAGATAGATGCAATGAGTCCGCATGTATTTAACACACTGAACGAAAGAAACAATCAGTCACTTGTGTTTGTAGCCAGTGAGAAAACAAAGAAATGCAGACTCATAGATATGGATAGAGTCGAATATATTATGGAAGCACTAGATAAGTACATTATCAATTATGCATTAAAGACTGCAGTTGATGAAGTAAAAATTAAAGAACGAGCAATGAAAAAAGCACCACAAGTTATGGTGCTTGATGAACTGCTACGTCCATATGAAGATAAATATAAGACTGTGGAAGTACCATATAAGGATGTATATTCTGTCTTAGCGACAAGAAATCCTTATGCGGATGCTATGAGACTGAGTGCTAGTGAGATAGCTAAGAAAATGCATGAGCAGATGAGAGAGTTTGAACAACGAGAATGGTTAAGAACGTCAATTAGATTTAGCCCTACATTTGTTGATGACCCATTCAGCTTCTAGTCAATATCATTCTCGATTGTTGCAAGGATATTATCAGGGTCAACCTTTTCACCTAATGGGTCTTCTATATGGTGAACTGTCTCGACCTTATCTTGCATGTCATAAAAGTTCTTCGCCCTGAAAATATAGGCAACTGCATTCATGTTGCCTGTGATAACTGCCTGAGCATCATAGGCTGCAACCATTTGGTAGAATCTCTGAGCTAAGTCATATCTGTCATACTCATGAAGAGACTCACGTCTCGACCAAGCACGAAAAGTAGTTGTAGATATGCCTATAGCCATAGCCATTCCTTCAATGGTAGGTCTTAACTGATTCTTGATGCAGTCATCCAAGTAGAAATTCATGCGAGTAGCAATCTCGCCGTCATCACGAGTCTTTGGAACAAGCCAATACTTGCGAATAGAAGTAAGGAGAGCGGATGCATAAGGATCTTCCAATAGACCTGAGACTGCAGTGGAAGCGTTATTTCCCTTGTTTACCATAACGTCATAGTTTTCCATTGTCTTTACATCTCTTCTCCTCTTCTCTTTTTGAGTTGCTGATTTGTTGATAGAATTAATTTCTGAATGTTCCCTAGCGTGCTTAGCAGAATCTAGGTAACTTATTGAAGTTTCACTCATATCATTGATAGCAATCAAGTCTTCATTTGGTACATCTTTGATAGCTTCGGTTATTTCTTCCTCAGTCATGTGAGAAAGTCTATCCAAGTCTTCCCTTGTGAATGTCATCTTTCAATCGTCTCCTTGTCTCTAAGCATTTGTGTGAACAGCAGTAATTGGTCGTGCCACGCACAGTATATTTGTATAACCATTGGGATTTGTATCCGAAGATAAAGAATTCTTTGTTACATATAGGGCAAACCTGTTTTACACCACGTGCCATAATCAATCACCTGCTTTCATAAAGTAGTATAACATAAGAATATGAAAAAATAAATAAAAGTATTTGACTAAAGGTATGATATAGTGATATAGTATATTTAGTCAAAGGAAAGAGAGGACAAAATTTATGGAAAAAAGAAAAGTAACTAGATACATCTATGATGATGTACGATTTGTAATTGATTCTGAAGGAGAAATCTACTTCTGCGAATATGATATTAGAAAAATCGTAGGGTATGGAAATGGACCACTATTTTCAAAGACAAAGAGTGGCAAAAAAATCAGAATTCAGTTTGAGGAAAAGGAACACAATTCTGTATTCTATACAATCAAGTCAATCAGAGAGTTCTTAAAGAATCATAACACCTACAAGACTGATAAAATTACTAGATTGAATTCTTTATATGGAAAATTATATAATGATGTAGTATTCAGAAACAAGAAAGATGAATGGCTATGCATAGATACTGATGACGGCAGAGCACCTGAACACAGTACTACGGAAACTGCAAAGCCTGTGTCCTCTGTGATTATCAGAGAGCCAAACGACATTGAAGACATCAATAAAACTCTTGCAAAAATCAATGTGTCGTTGGCACAGTTGTCAACTAGCACAACTGAAGTAGGTGCTAAACTAAACCACGTTAGAATGGTTGAGCACACTACTGACGAGGTAGACAAGAAATGGTATGAAGACGAATCAGCAATCATTAATGAAATGGTAATGACATTCGGATTTAAACGTACGGCTGAATACTGCCAAATGAATGTATGGAAATATAGAAGCAGATTCTCTATGAATGAAAACTCAAACGATAAGGATAAAGCCAACTGGTATATGGATAAAATCAAGGAGCTAAGAAAGGGTGGCAAACATGACGGTCAGAGAAGCAATCACTAGCATTTATCTAAAGGCTAAAGAATCAGGGTGCAACGTAGACGAGGAGATTGAAATCATCAGCGACATGGCTGATGATGCAGAGGATATAAATGATTTCTTCTGCGTTGTGTTCAACATGGAACTCAAGGAACTGGCAGAAACATGCAGACAGTCATGGAAAGATGCATGGAATGATGCAATTAAGGAGGAGAAAACAAATGAATAGAGAAAACATGACAAAGGAAGAAATCAAAAGACGCAGACGTATTGAATATAACTTCCGGAAGAAAATGAAATATAGAGAAACATCTCTTTATCCTCAAAGACCTTGGAGCAAAGAGGATGAATTATATGTAATTGAAAACTATGGTAAGATGACGTATAGAGAAATGTCTCCTAAACTTAGCCGTTCGGAGAACTCTATTTGTCAGAGAGTAGCCAAGCTAAAAAGGGAGGGCAAACTGTAATGAACACAACAGAAAACTACTATGAACCAAGTGGTGAACTCACTGCTTCTATCATGAAAAAATTCCTGCACTGTGAGAATCAGGCTATGGCTATGTACAACGGAGAGTACAGTCAGGAATGGAATGATGCAATGCTTATGGGCGGATATGTAGATGCATTCGTTGAAGGAACATTGGATGAATTCAAACTCAACCACCCTGAGATTATCTCATCAAGGGGCAAAACCAAAGGACAACTGAAGGCATCACTTAGACCAGCCGCAAAAATTGTAGAGAAGATGCAGGAAGACCCTCTATTTACGTCATATTTGGACGGAGAGAAACAAAAAGTAGTAAGAGGTGTAATTGGAGGGATGCCATTCAAAGGCAAGCTAGACGTGTATTTAAAGGGCAAAAGAATAGTAGACCTTAAATGCGTACATGACGTGAAGCCGTCATATGACGGAACACCATTTGTTAAGCAGTGGCACTATGATTTGCAGTTGGCTATCTATCAGGAACTGGTGTTCCAAGAAACAGGCGAGAGACTTCCTTGCTACTTGGCTATTGCCATTCGTGATGATGACAATCCTAGATTTGTAATTGCAGAGGTTAATCAGCATAACCTTGACGAAGCCTTGGATGAAATGGTAAGAGTATTGCCTAGAGTCAAGGAACTAATTGAAGGAAGAGACACACCTAGACACTGCAACAAGTGCAAGTACTGTGAAAAGACTTGGGAAACCAGAGTCATGGATAGCGACCTGCTAGGCATGAGTGACTATGAACTTGAAATGATTGGAGGATAAGTATGAACGCATTAGTATATGGACCAAGTGGTAGTGGTAAGACAGTCAACACTACTACTGTGGAAACAAAAGAACGTGGAAGAAATCTGCTCATCAATACCGATAACTCGGCTATCGTCTTAAGAAATTTCGATAGACCTAACCTAGATATTGTGAAAGCGAACCATTGGGAGTATGATTATGACGTGTCATCAAGAGAGATTGCACACGATTCAGTTGTATACCTGCTAGACAATGCTATCAGCAGTGGCAAGTATGACAACATTATTGTTGACTGCTTAACGGATATGTTTGACTTGGGCATCCTAGAAATGGAAGCCAGCGGAAAGTACAAGGATATGCGTAGAGCATATATGATTATGTATCACACAATCAAGCGACTGATTCGCAAGAGCGGTGATGCAGGAACTGATATTATTTGGACTGCATGGGAAAAGGTAACTATGATTCCTAATGTAGACGGAACTGAGTTCCCTCGTGTAGAACCTGACATTCCTGCAAAGATTATCAATCAGGTATGCGGGTTATGTAATATCGTAGGAAGAGTAGAGCACGGCAAGAACAAAGACGGTAAGGAAATGTGGCTCTATAATTGTAAAGGGTCTTCAAGCATGATTGCTAAAGACCAGTTTATGAACAGACAGTATATCTTACCTAGTGAAATTTTTAAAGCCAATAAGGAGGAAAAGTAATATGGCAATCAATTGGACATTCGATTCAAGTAAAGTAAAGCAGGCATTTGAAACTGCACCTGAAGGAGATTATCAGGTAAGGATTGAATCATTAATCGAAAAAACTTCTAGCTCAGGGTACCCAATGTGGGAATTCAAATTCAAGCTTCCTAAGAACTATGGAACAGTCAAATACTATATCGTGTTCAAAGCAGAAAGCGAAAATGATATTGAAATGGTTAACACTAACTTAGCAAACCTATGGGAATCATTCGGATTAGGCGGTTTGCCACGTACAGTAGGCGTTAATGAAAACTTCTTCGTAGGCAAGACAGGATTCGTACATATCAATCATAGAGAATACAATGGAAACATGTATGCAAATGTTCATTACCTATTGACTGGTTCCAGAACCAATGAAGCTATGATGCTAAATGAAAGTGAACCATCATTGGGAGACATGGATGTAGGCGGATTCCCATTCTAAGATATGACAGGGTAGGTTAGCCCCCTACCCTTTTAATTTAAGGAGACAACATATGAGTAGAGAACAAACATTAGAGAGATACCTAAAAACTATAAAAGCTGACAATAGAGAATTGTTAAGACAGATTGATAAGGTTCGTAAGGAAAACAAAAAGCTAAGATGTATCGCATTGGATATGGAAATTGATATTAATAAAATCAAAAAATATCTGAAAGGCAGTGATGGTGATGAGTAAGAAATATATCTTTGACGCATTCAGCCTAGACGGTAAGCTGGTTGGCACAGGTGATGTAAATGAACTGGCTGATGCTCTAGGAATATCAGTGGCAAGTATACGAAATGCATATACCAGAGACGCTATTGCGTGTGGCAGATTCACATTCAAGATAAACAGTATCGTAAACACTGTTACAAATCCTCACGGTGCAAGAAAAAGACGTTCCAATAAGAAACCTGTCAAGTCTATACCTGTGGGAGAAAAAATAAACATGTCAGTTGCTAGATCTAACAAATACGCAACGATGATAGTCAAGTATGCACAAAGCATAACCACGGACGTTGCTAATCAGTTCGTGGATGATGACAGGCTTGCTATTCTTCATAGACTTGAAAAAGAATTACGCAATGATGCCATCAAATATAAAAGAATAAAAGAAGAATTAACAAAGGAGAGATAATATGAAAGGACTTAAATTTTATAAAGTTAGTTTTAATCAGTTTGAGGAGGACTGCTTGGGTTGTGAAGTTGCACAAGGATATACACACGCAGAGCTAAGAAAAATATATAACAATATCAAGTTGCCAAAACGTGCAACCAGTGGGTCTGCAGGGTATGATTTCTATTCCCCATTCCCATTCACATTGCATAAGGATGGAAGCGTTTTATTTCCTACAGGAATCAGGGCACGTATGCCTAAGGATGTAGTGCTTGTGATTGTACCTCGCAGTGGCATGGGATTCAAGTATAGAATTCAGTTGGACAATACAACAGGAATCATTGACAGTGATTACTATGGTGCGTGCAACGAAGGACACATCATGGCAAAAATTACTTGCGATTCAAAGAAACCGTGTACGGTAAAAGTAACAGAGGGTGATGCATTTGCACAGGGAATATTCATGTATTACTTGGTTACTGATGATGATGAAGCACTGGCAAGACGTGTCGGCGGTTTGGGTAGTACTGATGAGTAATCCTGAAACGATACTCCAAAGGGAAATAATGGTTGCGGTATCAAACATGGGTGCGATACCGTACCGTATGCAGGTAGGGAAGTTTCTGCCACTCAACAGTGACTTCCCTATAAAGATTGGGATTGATGGTACACCTGACTTGCTTATCATCTGTCCTAATGGCGAAGTCCTTTGGTTTGAAATAAAGACTGCTACAGGCAGATTAAGAAAAGACCAAAAGCAGTTCCATAGAGTGCTTAAGTCATTTAATCATAAGGTGTATGTTGTCCGCTCACCAGAGCAGGCTATAGAAATTTGTGAGGAGGAATTTGGTAATGGAAAACAAGGAATTCAGAGAAGCGATTGAGTCGATAAAAGCTAGAATCAATTGCGTTACTGCATCAAAGAATATTTGTGGCTTGGACATAAATAGGGAAGGTGACAGGTGCAAGTCGTTCCTGCACGCAGGCAGTAACCCTAACTCAGTTGTTGTCTACAACGATAGATGGTGGTCATTCAGTGATGCAATGGGTGGGGATGTAATAGACCTAGTGTCACTGGCTAAGTTTGATGGTGACAAAGGTAAGGCTATAAGATACCTAGCACAAATAACAAACGTTGATATGCCTAGCAGCTACAAGTCTGACGGTTGGGTAGAGTACACTCAGAACCTGAACAATCAGATTCAGCTATGGCATGAGCGTCTGCGTGATGAAGACTATGAGTATCTGCACAAACGTGGAATCAATGATGACACAATCAACACGTTAAGACTGGGATATGATGAACGCACTGATAGAATCATTATCCCTATGTATAGAAACGGATATGTATCGTACTTTTGCGGACGTACAATGTCGCCTGTAGTCAAGGGGAGAAATCCAAAGTACCTGAAACCACCGCTAAACGAGTACAACATGAATGACCTGTTTGGGCTAGATACACTGTCAAGAAATAAGGATTCCCTTATCATTGCAGAGGGGGCTTTCGATTATCTCTCGTTCTATCAGGAGGGCTATCCTGTACTGTCAATGGCAGGCGGTACATTCTCCAAACGTCAGAGACAGTCAGTAATAACCTATGCACGCAACTTCAAGGAAGTCATTCTTACATTTGACAATGACGACTCAGGTGCCAAATTCAATGAGAAACTGGCAAAGGAACTACTGAATAATAGAATCAAATTCAAGTTCGTAGAGATTCCTGAGAGCTGTAAAGACATCTCGGATTACTATGAAGCAGGTGGAAACCTAGACACATTGGTAGCAAATGCAAAAGACGGCATAGTCGCTCTAGCTACCTTAATCAATGACCTTGACGAACTCGAAATATTTGCAGTCAATGTGTGCCGATTCATGAATAAGATTTTAGTTGCTCAGTTATTCGCAAAGCTAGAGGAAACAGGCAAGTTTGACCCTGAGGTACTCAAGGTTCTCAAAGCTGAATGTTCCAAGATGCCTAGCGAAAGATTCATAGCCAATGAGGTAGTGAAGAAACATAACATTATCTACAACTCACACATTGGGTACTATGAGTATGACGGCATGGCATGGAATATCATTCCGCCTGACGTTATAATCTCATACATCTCAAAGGAACTAGGTTCTTATACTAGTGGTACTAAGTGCAATTCTATCATCAAGTTGGTACGTGCCATGATTGTCAATGATGACATCATGATGAACCAGTTGCGTATAGTTAATTTTATGAATGGTACATTGGATTTGACAGGTGACGAGCCTGTATTCCGTGAACACCGTAAAGAGGACTATGTTGACTATGTAATTGAATATCCATATGACCCTAGTGCGACTAGTCCTAAGTTCGATAAGTTCATCTATGACATCTCAGGTGAGGATGAAAACAAGGCGAAGCTGCTACAGGAAATGGCAGGGTATATACTGTTCAACGACAACTCAATGCATAAAGGATTTATCCTAGTTGGTGAAGGTGCAAACGGCAAGTCTGTTTATCTCAACATGCTTATGAAAATGATTGGTCATATGAATGTGTCGAATGTAGAATTGTCATCTATCAACCAACCGTTTCAGGCTATTCAGTTCTCACGCTCGTTCCTGAATGTATCGGCAGATGCAAGTACAAAGATTGAAGCCTGTGAGTCAGTGTTCAAGCAGATTACTGCGGGGGATATTATCAGTGCATGTCATAAGGGGAAGGATTTCATGAACTTCCGTCCACGTACAAAAATGTTTATCGCATGTAACGAACTGCCACATTCACGAGATGTGTCTGACGGATATTTCAGACGTATGAAGATTGTTAGATTCGATACTCAGTTTGTTGACCATCCGACTAAGCCAAATGAAAAGCCAATCAACAAGAATCTTGAAAGAGAATTGTCTGAGGATATGAGTGCTATATTCAACTGGGTTCTTAAAGGGTACAATATGATTAAAACCGAAAAGGAATTCGTCAAGTATGACGGTGAAGACAGAATCATGGAAGATTATGAAGAAGAAACCGATACAACAATTCAGTTCGTCAAGGAACTTGAATTTGAGAGATATTCCAAATTTGATTTCGCATTGTCATGCAGTGAACTGTTTAAAATCTATTTGGACTGGTGTGACACCAACGGCATCAAGTATCGTAAGACCAAGATGCAGTTAATGAGACAGTTGAAGAAACACTTCCCTAAATACAGACCTGATGTAGTACCGTATAGAACTTCCAAAACAAGAGGATATAAATTGAATATCAACTATGGAAAAGAATAAAAGATTTGATGTAACCATTGACTGTTATGACGTTAATGGAGTAAAATATTATTATGATAAGCATTACGCAAAGAAGTATATACTTATCGGATACCGTATCAAGGACGGAGTAGCAACACTTACACTTTGTTTACGATAGGTTCATTAGATTCTAGTGCCATGCGTGGCACTCCTCCAAAATTTCAGCATACATGAAGAAACCCCTACTGTTATAGTAGGGGCTTTTTCGTTATATAATACGTTACACTCGGTTATGCAATATACTTAGCTGAAACATATCCACGCTTACCATTGTGCTCAATCAGGTACCAGTCACCTGTCTTGCTGACAATCTTAACTTTCTGACCTTTGAGCAGTGGCGAAAATGTACACTTTTTAGCCATAATGCTAGGCTGTTTTCTTACGTTCAATGCACTAGCAATTACCTTGCCTGTCTTGGCACTAGCCTTTACGGTGGTATTCTTCTTAGGTGTATCATACTCAGGGTATCCGTACCCAAGAATCTTTGAGTATGTTTTCTTGTAAGCTTTGTTATTAACTGCACCACCATTGTCAACAACTCCTTTGTCTGAGTTTGTATTGCCTTCCATTGTGTATACAGTATCGCCTGATACTCTACTAACGATACCAATGTGAACTGCACCTGGATGTCGAGAGCCTGAAAAGAAAATGAAAGCTCCCTCTTTAGGTGTCTTGCCGTATCTTTTGTGTTTTATGAATCTCTGACGAATTGTTTCACAGGACGCTGACTTACCATACATGATTTTGCAGTCACCAAATGCTTTGTAAACGCACCAAGATACATACTCAGCACACCAGTATGCAGGGTTCAATCCATACCATTTGCCGTATTTTGTGTAGTTATTTTTTCCTGCATTCTTTGATTTGCTATTGAGGTCAGCGTTTGATTTCTTTTCTAGGTAGCCTTCTTCAGCTTTGGCTACTCTGATTAAGTCATTAGCATATCTTGCCATTTAATGTCCCTCCTTTTGACTGTTGATTGTTTCAAGCGTAATGATACGATTCTTAAGTATATTTAATTCATCATCAATCCTATGTATATTCGCTTTGTTTTCATCATGAAGATTGAAAGAAGTCTTCTGGTCACGTTTCAGCACAATAACCTCTTCATTAATCTTGTCTAGCTTATTCTCTATGGATTTATACTGAGTCTGAACATCAACCCTAAGTGAGCGAGAGTCATCACATAGTTGGTCTAGTTTCCAATTAATCTTAGTGCTACGTTCTACAGACTGTTTTACCTCATCAGCATTTTCTTTCTTTCTGCCGATATAAAATGCACACGCACTCATAACGAATGTGATAATGCTCATCAGGTAAACAACCTGTTCAGATGTCAACGATTTGCCCATTATAAATCACCTACACACTAGCGTCAGAATCACTAGGCACATATTCAGCGTCTTCTCCTACATCAAATACACCTGAGTCTACTTCTTCGTTTTTGTCACTAATAGGGTCTTCGCATACTGTTAAGTCCAAGTTGTCATCACTAGGGTACGCACGTTGCATAGCTAGGTTGCTGTCACTTATGCCTGTTGTGGTTGGGTCAACTACAATACCTAAAAGTGATAGTACGTCTATAACGTATTTTAAGCCCTGTAGAGCAAAGTTTTGGTCTACCCTAGGAACAATACCCATAGCATCCAAAACACTGTACACAAAGCTAACAGTTAGCGTAACGATAGAAACTAGAGTGACTTTGTTTCTTAATCTTAATTTCCAATTGATATTCATATTATTCCTCCTTCGCCTTATACTATTATACTACATTAAGTAACCATGCAATACAAACCAAAAAGAAAAAAACCTAGCAAAAAGCTAGGCGTTTTCTAGGAGAATTAAAGATTAAAGAGACGCATTGGACGGACAAAGTTTATGGCAACTAAGGATATGCATCTCTGTTTGAATATGGTGGACACTACAGGACTCGAACCTGTGACCAATCGGTTATGAGCCGATAGCTCTACCCACTAAGCTAAGTGTCCATATGTATATGTACGAATTGGAGTATAGAATTAGAGTATGTTAGTGACGTACATATACATGTTAGAGAGAGGTTACAATGTAGGGCACATGTCGGCTTGCCTGTAATCACACTGTATGTTTAACAGTATGCTACATTGTGCTAATAGGAAGCCTACTTCTCCATGTACCTAGTTTCATGTGAGGAAGGTTTCACTAGGTACGCAATTATGATATAGGGATTTCGCCAATCTAATTGGCATAATCATTATAGCATATGTCATATTGTAATTCAATATACTTAATAATCTTCACTTGTAATTATTTTAAATTCCTCTTCTGTAATCCACTCCTTTACAACTGCGTTTCTAACCTTTTTAATATCCCACATCCCCGCACGATACCAATACAGAACCTTTTCAAATTTGCTCATCATAACTCAACATCTCCCATCATTGCAATATATTCTAATTTAGCTTCAAAGTTTCTATCCTTTAACTCTCTTTCGGTTAAAGGTCTGATAATAAGATGTTGTTTACCATCCATTTTGAAATTGTTACAGCACACCATATTTTCATACTTAACGTCATCAACCCATACTTCAACTAAATTCTCTTCACGCAACTCTTCATCAGATACTTCTACTTTTGGAATGATGTTGTTACCATTCAGCTCAGCTTCGAATTCAAATCCGTCAATAAATCTAACTTTCATACTTATCCTCCTTAAAATTATTCACTACTCTCCAGTTAAACATGCGAATGGACGAACACCATATGAACTGGTAGCACTACCCCTGTCTGCGTCGCCACTAATACCTACACAAGCATAGT
>Ga0326513_10000826_pt1 | contig 26203 bp, 26 predicted proteins | sample 2_2465_0518_D_FD_203654 | JGI IMG/M metagenome (GOLD analysis project Ga0326513, IMG submission 203654) | Bovine rumen microbial communities from UC Davis, California, United States - 2_2465_0518 | ecosystem: Host-associated > Mammals > Digestive system > Stomach > Rumen | place: USA... | reverse complement strand
ACTGAACTAAATTTTCAAGGCTAGGTTTATATTCCCCAGTGAAGGTTTTTTCTATCCAACCTGCACTACAACCCGCATGAGTAAATAAAATATCCTCATCTGAATAAGCAATTCTGAATAAATCCCTATTCTCATTAAAAATCTCTTCTATTTCTTTATGATGCCCATAAGAATATCTGGACAAATACTGAAAATAAGATTTATACTTTTCTGAGAAATAAGGCATGTCGTGATTTCCCAAAAGAAGAATTACTTTTTCTGAGTTAGATTTCTTAAAGTCTATTATTTCTTTAAAATTATGTATAGCCTCTACGGTTGTTATTCCGTCAAAGGGGTAAGGATCTAAATAATCTCCTAAAAATATAACTTTGTCAAATTTTGTTCCATTAACTCTTTTCCAAAACAATCTTCCGTGAATATCGGGGTAGATTAATATATTTTTCATAAACTCTCTATTATTATTTCTCCGTTTTTATCAAGTAATCCTAAACAAGAATCAGTTCCTGGATGCCATTTCCCAAACATTATTGAATCTTGTAGATGATCCGCTGAAAAATGTACTTCATCAGCTGAGATATTATTCTCCTTGCAAAACTCAATTACCTCTTTCATTAATTTATCATGAAAGTTGTTGAGCTTCTCTTGAATAGTTCCTTTTTCTTTAGTCTCGTGCTGTGTGTCTATGAGTAACTCGGATCCTTCTTCTAGGCCCAGTATCTCCCTTATTATTTCGCTTTCCATTATCTAATAATAAATCTATTGCTTTTTCTACTTGTTCGTCAGTTAAACCTTCAGTATAGTTTGTTTTTATGTGGAATGGTTTTTGTGATTCTAGAAAATCCGAATCGTCATCTAAGATCACATAAGAATCAACCACCGGATACTTCTGTAACCAAGCGTCTATCTCATATCCTCTATCAACGCCGGGCTCTTTGTGAGAGGGCTCCGGATAAATAGTTGGTGTTATACCAATTATCTCCTCAGGATACAGAAATGTTCCTATATCTTTGTTATGAGGAAGAGGTCTACATAAGAAATAATCTGGATTTTGTATATCTTCCATAAATTTCTCAAAACCTCCATGACGCCAGGAGGAAGATACTACAATTTTAGCACCAGTGGCTTTTAGTATCTCCCCCACTCGCTTCATATGTGTCAATGATAAGTGCCACCTAGTAGAGGGTACTGTTATAACACCATCAAAATCTAGAAATATTACTTTCATCAGTCCCACCAGTCTTTCATATACCTCTCCCTTAAGAGACAGTATACATGCCAAGCTTTCATTTTATAGAGCTCGATTTTATAGAGGTTGCTATCTCTTAAATCCTTCGGGCTCAGTTTCCAGAATCTTTTATAATTCTGAGTATTAACGTATCGAAGTATTTTCCAATCATATCTCGGTACCCAATACAGAAGATCCTTTGCTTTTGCGAGTTCTGGTTCAGTCTTTTCTACTGTTTCATACCAATCATCTCTTCTTTCTGTTATGATTTCTAAAAGATCCCTAGCTAAGCAAAGTTGTGAGTAGACTCTTGGGCCAGTTGTTGCATGTCCCATTTCGTTATCTTTCCACCATTTAGCCATATCACAGATTTTGTAATATTCTAAATCAAGGAGATAACCGTAGTCCCAATCATAATGATCTTTAACTCTCTTAATCCACTTCCAAATAAATTTTAATCGTCTTATAAACTTCATATATGTATTTTTAATTATTAAGCTCAAGACACCTCCATTTCCCATTTTCCCACACATAATTGTATTCCTCTTTTTGAAGCTCTGATAAGTTGAAAAATTTTCTCTTAACCATAGCTTCTCCTCGATCTCTGCAATATGCTGTGGTTGTACTAAGACTTTCCCCTAAAGAGCTAATATCTCCCAGAGAAATAAGTGCATCTACTTCATCCTCAGTTTTGTAGTTTTCTTCGAGGATAGGAAGATGATGAGATGGATATCCGTCAAAATGACAATAAATACTTTTAACTATTCCATTCTTTTCGATTTTATTAATTGTACTTCTTGTTGCCATAATTAATTTATTCATTTATAAGGATTTTAACGTAATTTGGAATAATTTATACTTAAGATCCGTTTATTGTTAATCCTAGATTAAACCTCTTATTATCTACTCTTTGATTATGAAGCATCTCATCGGTAGTAAGTAGCCTATTGTAAACACGTATAGCATAGATATCTCCATATAATTTATACTGTCCGTTTTCATTTAAACATCCAATAGTCGCCTTCCTACTAGTGCCCCCGCTATTCCAGCCTCCACTGACTACTGACATCACTGTTCCGTTCTCTACAGCAACATCCTTAGCAAAACTGATAGTTGCTATACCGCCAGATGAAACACTCAAGGAAGTGATATATTTATATTTATTATCGTTGACTACATAATGATCATTATTAGTTAAGATATAAGTACTTGTTTGAGGTAATATTAAGATTCCTCCCCACACGCTTTTAGTAAGATTTACTGCGCACTCTATTGTACAACTATCAACTGGGAATACTAAATTAGTAGGACCGAATAAATAATTTGTATTACTACATATAATCCGATTTTCACCATGACAATTATTTCCATTGGCTTCCGTAAATTCTTTTCCGCCAACTAAATCAATCCATCTGTTGGTGCTCGTTGTTCCTTTATCTATACCATCTAAATAAAGTACTAGTCCATCAGTTTTGTAACCATTGGCTGCTAAATCATCTCCTAATATAAAACTTCCTGTACCCGCATTCCCATAAAGTTCACCGTTGATTTTATTACACATATAACCGACTTGGCCTACTCGCACTGGAATAAGATCTAGAATTTCTAAGCCGTCATCTTTGATTGAATAATTATATAACCTTGCACTGCTTTTTCTTATTACTGAAGAACCTTGTTTTGTACAGAATAAATGAATTGGAGTATGCGATACAACTGTTCCATTATAAGTACTCGAGTAATCTACGTTATCTACTGATCCTGATACCGTACCATTATTCATAATCCAAGTCACTTCATGTAAATTAGTTCCCTGTGAGTTAGAAAATTTAGAACCAGTAGATCCAAACCACCAGGTATTACCATATTGTTCGGCCAACCAACAACTATTATTTGAAGTCATTGCTCCCCAAATCGCCGAATCTGTTCTCGATTCTGTAAATTGGTATTTGGCTTTCAAAATAATATTATTGCTGTCAACTGTACTCATAGTTTCAATATATTGCGTTCCACTACTCTCAAGATATTTAATTTCATTAGCCACCGTCCACTCACTAGGGATACCATTCACTCCGGATACATTCCAAGTAGCTAGTGGATTTTTAACAAATACACCTGAACCAGAAACATCTGTAGTCCAACCTTCTAAACAAGAAGATGCAGATATATTAATGGCCTGCATATTTATGTACTTAAGGTGTGTGCATCCCTTAAACATCTCATAGTAACATCTATACGTTAAAGTGGTAGCAGGCAGTTTCGGGGCTGCAATTAGAGAAGAACAGTAATAGAACATATGCGCATAGCATTCTGAATTTAATATAGTAGCCGGTAGCTCTGGTGTTCTCACTAATCTATTACAGCTTTCAAACATTCTAGAATAACAGCCATAAGCAGTGCCCGAAGGGAAAATCAGTTCACTGGCATCTGTTAATTGATAACACGCAGAGAATAAATTACTAAATGTATAGCTAAAATAATCAATGTTTAAGTTATCACCCCCTCCTAATAAACTAACTAATTTCCCTTTAATCTTGAAATCACCTTCGGACCAAGTAGAGGAAAATCTACAGTTTCTATTTGAGTATGAATATGAACTGCCCATAGATCTCCCAGAGCCTAACCAAATAATTTTTGTCCCCGGTTCAACAATCCCCGTGCTTAGTATTAAATTTTCTGATCTATTGTCAACATTTCTCATCATACTCCAAGAGTCTCCGTTATTAATACTACATGCTATCCAACTCAGTTGACCTCTCTGTATCTGTGGCGGGATAGTGAAATTAATTGACATTCTCGACACAATTTCCACAGTAAATGCTTCATCTAGTGCAGAAGCTTTTGCGTTTTCTGCTGTAGTAGATTCTCCTTCATACTGCAGTGTCCAATCCGGATTGGGTATCCCACTTTGGCCCATTAACCACCATGAGGCCGAACCATTTTGAATAAAAGTCCCGCGGCTATTTACTCCCCAGACCCAATTTTTAATGTATTCAATAGAAGGTAATTCAATAAATAAAGCCTTAATATAGTTAAGGGAGGTACACCCATTAAACATACCACTATAACACTGAGTTGCTAAAGTAGTAGCAGGTAACTCAGGTGCTGTTGTTAATGCAGTACAGTAGTAAAACATACCATTATAACAATTATTTTCTAATGTCGTGGCCGGTAGTTCTGATGCAACCGTTAATGATGAGCAACTGGAGAACATATAACTATAGCAATTACTTGCCAATGTAGTAGCGGGAAGTTCCGGTGCTTCTGTCAATGAAGTACAACCAGAAAACATACCACTGTAACAACCACTTGCTAATGTTGTTGCGGGTAACTCAGGTGCAGTAGTCAATGAAGTACAATCAGAGAACATACTCGTATAACAATCTTCCGTTAATGTCGTAGCTGGTAATTCAGGAGCATCTATCAATGAAGTGCACTCATAAAACATTTCTTCATAACAGCTCTTAGTTAATTCCATACTAGGAAGTACTAATCCACTGGCGTGTTTAATATTACAGGTATATTCCCAATTCTCATAGTCATATGAAAACAAATAACAACAATTATGTGAGGATCCTTCTGGAAATTGCGTTTTTCCTATAAAATTATCTCCATAAAACAAACTCATTATGTTACCGTTTACATTAAAAAGCTGTTCAGATCCAAAACTACACCATATGATTTCCCCATTCTCCTCAGAGTAAACTCCATATTGATCTGCATCACCTTTAACTAAAACTTTTCCTAATGGAGCATTATTTATCTCAATTCTAACACTCTCCTCATTAACGTTATTAGTCGTTATCCATGATTTACCTTCATCAATACTATATGAAATACTTCTTACATAATCGGTACTTATTTCGGATGGAATAAAAAATAATAAGGATTTCCACTTAGCACCGTTGACTGTTCTAAAGGTGAGATATTCTCTTGAGTGATCAATCTTAGGGGTGATTCTGCTTCTCCATATTTTTTTATCTTCTTCTATATAATCAACTCGAGGGTATCCGATAGTATTTTCTTCATTTATATAATCCTCAAATAACTCCTCGGTGGGGTGTATTTTAAAATGCTTTGTCATATTATTTAAAATAAAAAATAAAAAATAAGTACCCCGAGGCGGGGTCGAACCGCCACGGCCGCAATGGCCAAGGGATTTTAAGCAATTCGTTTTTCTTAATTGGACTATCTTATAACCATGTTCTTTTGAATTTAGGTTTCGGACGCTCTTGCCTGTTATTAAGAAGATATAACTTCTCAGGTAGTCTCTACACCTTCAACCGGTTCACCGATTGCTTGGCTCGCCCTCACAGTTTTCTCTGCTCAGCCGAATTCATCCGATTTTTATCAAGATTATTTCTAATCTAGGAGGGACTCACTATAGGCTTTCCCTCATGTCTACCTATTCCATCATCGGGGCGGGGTACTTTCTACTATTATAAGAATTTAACAGGTTTCTATTTTCCGGGGTTAAAAAATAAAAATCTATAATACAATCGCTTATATTATAGATTTTCTGATTCGAAATAAATACTACACGCATTCTTCAATCCACGCAAGATATTCACTCGGCGTGGAATTTTCTGCGTGTTGAAGTATTTCGGTAATTAAATCTGAATCAACAAAGCCCTTAACTCTAGAATCTACCCAACCATGAATAGGGATAGGCAAGTTATTTCTAAGGATTGCAATTTCATACGTAAATCCAATATCACATAATGCATGCGGTCCATAAATAACGCTAAGTCCATTTCCATTAGAGAAATTTACTCTCGCTGTTGCCCAATAAGTTTCATCATAGAGTCCATCTGTGTATTCGAATTGTAAATCTTCAAACTTCATCGCTTTCGAATGTTATAAACCCAACTAATATTATTAAAATCTACATATAATTGCGAGTTTCCGGAAGCCTCTATTCTTAATCGAATATAACCTCTATCGGAATCTTGATCAATTACCTTAAATTGCGCTTGAGTTCCACCATCGGGCTCTTGATACTGACCATCATAACTTACAACCATATAACGTTGAGTAGTTTGACTATAAATAACAATATAATCATTATCCCAGTCAATTTTCATGTCAATATCACAAGAATACCAGGGAGTCCAATTTTCCCATGTACCATATGAAGTTTTCTGATGATACGCATACGAAAATGCTTTATACCAGACTGTCTGTGCTGATCCTGAGAGGGAAATACCAACTCCCAAGATCAGTGCTAGGAATAATTTTTTTAACATCTTTAAAATTATTATAAAAATTTAATTAATTAGAAAACTTGGAAAGTCTCGCACTTTCATCTCCCTATTCGGGCGCTCTGCTTTAAGCTACAAGTTTTACAGATAAATCAGGCGTCGATTACTTAACAATCGAGTCAGCAGGAACTGAATCAAGAACAACAGTAGTATCAGATGCTGAATCTACTGCAGTTGTATCGTTCGAGCTTTGAGCCTGACTATTGCCATTACAAGAAACAAACATAGTTCCAAAAAGAATGGCTACTGCAAACAAAATCTTCTTCATTTTAAAATTATTTAAAAAAGTTAATATATTAAATAAATCCCCTCCCTATAATAAAGGAGAAAGATCCTATATAATCAAGTATTAGGAATCGGAGGGGATTCTAGTATATTTTTTATTACTTATTTAGGGATTATCTATAATATCCCTTTCTGGCTTTTCTGAGGGTATTCTTATTAGCTCTAATCAATCAGAAAATTGTTTATCCCCTTTGACTATCATAATTTTTTCTTCATTTTAGTTAATCCCTCAAAAAGTTGATCATCGCCTAAATATTCAAGTTCTTTAAATCCGAGTTTTTGATATATATGTTTGGCTGCAGGTGCATTTCCGGGAACTTCTAAGGTAACCTCTTTGTATCCGAGTTCAGCAAAGAACTTAAATAGGAAAAGCAATACTTGTTCAAAGATTTTATTTCCTTGGTATTTTTCATTAACTGCTGCCCACATGAGATTGACTTCTTCTAGAGATTCCTCATATACCTGTAAATATCCCGCTAATGAATTTTTCCAGTATATATCGAAATTTATAAATCTATTTGAACTGTCACGATATCTTTTGAATCTTCGTAAAAACTTTGCAAAGAAACTATATCCACTTTTCTTTAAATAAATTTCATTATTTACCTTAATCGTTTCTGAAAATAATTCACGAAAGGGAAGTTTATTTCTTTTTACTATCATATCTAATGAAGTTGTTTTAATGCTCGGGCGTACTCCTCTACTATTTTTAGGTGAATTTTATATATATCTGAATTATTTTTGTAGGGCTCACTATTACCATTATTATTTCTATGTTTGAAACTTTCAACTAGATCAAATTCTTTAAAAATATCTGAGAGATTATTATATTTTTTGAGATAGTATGTATATTTATTTTCCTCTGGTAAAAAGTTTACAAAATAATTCGGATCTGTTCCAAAAGATAGTAAACATTCTGTGGAAAGAATTCCATCATCTTCTTCCATACCAATATATCCTGGAGAAGGAATTACCTCAATTAAGTTACAATCAGAATCTTCAATATCTAAATACCATGCAAAATTATAAGGTTCATTACATCCTTCTATGGTTTTATACCAAGTAGTTGCATTTTTTCTAAAGAAATTAGAAGAAATTTGCAGGAATTTATACCAATCAGGTTTAAATTTGAAATTATACTCTTTTTCATATTCTTTAGAACTTTTTAGCAGTTTTTGAGTATCATAGTGTCCTTTACAATCAGATAAATGTCTTTCAATGGTCTTTTGCAGTTCCTTTCTTCCTTCCTCTTCTCTTTTTCTGAGAACTTCAGGATCATTATTATAATCCCATTCTTTTTTGCCGAATAGACCGAATAATGAAAAATTTTTCCTCTTTATTAACATAATTCTTTATTTAAATATTAATAGAGTATATACCCAGGTTACCCCAAATATATACTAAGTTTAGACGTTATGCCGCATCGATCACACGACATGCATCTAAGTATCTAGTTTTATAGTAAGATTCCGTAGAATGACTTACTGTAATGCCCTTACTACACGAGGCATGAATAAAATAGAAGCCAGTTTCGGTAGGTTCAACAACTATCCCAACATGACCGATTTTCGAACCTCCTTTTCTCCCTGCAAAAAATACTAAATCACCTGGCATCTCTGAATTTTTCTTTACTTTAGAACCGTTCTTAAATTGACCACCCGCTGTTCTGGAAAGGGAATATCCAAATTTCCCATAAACATATTTAGTAAAACCTGAACAGTCGAATGCACGTGGACCATTTGCACCATACCGATAAGGAACTCCCCTAAAGGTCATAGCATATTGCAAGAGTCCGGGAACAATACTATCATCTTCATCATTAATCACTTCGCTGATTGAACAATAAGTAAGCAGGGACACATCAGCGACTTCAATCACATAACATTTCTCATGCTGAAAGAGTGATTGGAAATAAACATTCTTTCCTGAGCATCCTAAATAAGAACTCAGAGAAATTAAAAAAATAAAAAAATATCTCATAACGGAGTATCCCCCAGGAACAAACCTTGAGGGATACTTTCGTGTTGGAATCTTTATTCTTCAACTATTATGGCTTGACTTTCCCCATAACCCCAGCGATCACAGAAATCACACCAATCATCAATGCTGGTCTCAACTTCTTTCCCATCGTACATAATCTTAGTTGTATCAATAGCAAAAGGAATGAAATTGAACTCATACGTTGATTTCCTTAATTGAACTTTGTCAGGCTTAAAGTCATCACACTCAACTTCACATTCGACGTCAAAATCAATTGTCCTGACTGGTCTAACTTCAACTGGAAATTCGTGATCCTCTCCTAGACTCCATTGTTCTCGGATCATGTTGGGGACCATTAGATACTTACCCTTTGTCTTGGTAATATCTTCGCCATTAGCAGTTACTTTCTCAATCTTTTCGAAAATGAAACCAGAGTAATAGACACTACACCAGTCATTATCATTTTCTTCTAATTGAGGTTTTCCTGCCCATTCGTAATACGTTGCTTTTCCTTCAATACAAATCTTTACTTTTTCCATAATCAATAAATAATAGTTATATATCTACGTATAAGGAAATAAAAATGATTGATGAGGAGTTTTAAGGGTTAAAAAATAAAGCGGTCACGACCAGGCTCGAACTGGCGACCTCTACAGTGACAGTGTAGCATTCTGACCAAACTGAACTACGTGACCTTTATTGTGCGACTGAAGGGACTCGAACCCCCACGTCTCTTGACATATCGGCCTAAACGATACGTGTATACCAATTTCACCACAGTCGCAATTCGTAAAGTATTTTAACAAGTAGTCCCACTGGGAATCGAACCCAGATTTTAGGTTTAGGAAACCCACGTTCTATCCGTTGAACTATGGGACTTCCTATTCTAGCCTAAATATTCTCCGAGAAATTTTTTATAATCCTCGGGGGAATCTGTTTCTGCGTGTTTTAGGATTTCATCTATTTTCTCAGGTGGAACATAACCCTTAACTGAATCTCCCCATTCTTTTATAAACGTAAGAGCTCCATTAGTTAAGGGACCTATTTCATAAGTTCCTCGATCAGAATAAGTACCAAATCCATTTATTACGCTGAGACCACATCCATTAGGGAATTCTGCTCGTGCTCGACTAATTCCCGACATTTCCTCCAATTCAAATCTTAAATCTTTAAATTTCATACACATATGAGGAATTGAGGAGTATTTTTCTTCTTTTTATTGGAGTGCAAATAAGAGTCACCCCTTAAATGCACTAGATTAAATTTAAGTTTTAGTATTACTTATTAATACTATTCATCCATTCTGTGTCAGTTAAGCACCCTCGTCTAAAGTCGAAAACAGTTTCGGGGTCGATAGCTTTACCATCGATTCTGATTTCTAGATGAAGATGTGGACCGGTACTTCTTCCAGTATTCCCGCTTAAAGCAATTGTTTCACCGTTTTCTACTATCTCTCCTTCTTTCACAAGAATCTTTGAGAGATGTGCGTATAAAGTAGTAACTCCAGAGTCGTGTTCAAGGACGATATAATTTCCATATCCTCCTCCCCCATGAACAGTCGATTTAACCACCCCAGAAAAAACGGCCATTACTGTGTCACCAGTATGGGCTTTAAGATCGACTCCCATATGATTTCTTTTAAATCTGGGTCGATATCCAAAGTGTGAATTGACTACTCTCCATTTAGTTGGCATAGAGTAGTGATAAAATGTTTCTAATGATGCATCTAGATTTGCTTTCCAAAGTTCTTTTTCTATTCTTTCGTGAGGCTCTACATTATCTGCATGTAAGGCCTCAGTATTTCTTAGACCTGACACTTCATTCGATCGCACTTTCTTTGGACTTGCATTAGTACTAAACAAAACTAAAACTAATAAAGTTATTAGTAATTGTTTCATATTAATCTGGGTTTTTGGATTATGTATTTCGTGGAATACAAATCTCAGATGCTATTAGAAATATTTAAAAAATCACACCTCTTGGAACGTTTACTTTCTTCTTCTGCGCGAACTAGTTACTTTTTGCCCACCAGAGTTAATCTGATTAGCATTTTTATTAAAGGTATAAGTACTGTGATGTACTCCCCTACGCTCAAAGTCAAATATACTTTCAGGATTGACAGGAATATCCATATATCGTACTTCAAAATGAAGACGTGGACCTCCACCCTTGCCAGTATTTCCACTCAAGGCTATAGGTGTTCCTGCTTTTACTCTTTGATTAGATTTTACCAAGAACTTTGAAAGATGTGCATAGACAGTTTCTAGTCCATTGTCATGCCTAATAACTATGAAAAATCCATAATTATCACGTTCAAATTTTGTTAATCTAACCTTTCCATCAAATGCGGCTCTGACTGTATCACCTACAGAAGCCTTTAAATCAACTCCCCTATGTGATATTCCAGTTAATCTACTTTTTCCAAATCTAGTAATAACGGAACTATTCCTAACAGGAATATAATAATTTCCTAGATTTATGGTCTTAGTGCTTGGAACTGGAACGTCGTGGTATGAAATTAACTCTTTTGAATTCCAGTTGGAGGAATATATATCTTCTCCTTCCGATTCTCCATACAACGATCTTGCATAGGTTCTTGACTCTTTTAGAGTGATTTTTTGATCCACTCTTTCCTGTTTAGCTAATAATCGACGATGAGCTTGTCGAAATTCAGCAACTGATTGCGCGTTTGAACTTAATCCTAGTAATAACACTACTATGACTAATCCGAATTTTATATTAATTTTATTAAACATTCTGGAAAACTACTCAAGAACTAACTTGAGTAGAATTATAATCAGATATCTACTACGGTCCACCCACTAGGAACGGTAACAGCAGTTTGTACGGTAGGAGTTAAGGTAACTCCGGTTTTTTTATAAAGAGTACCTGTATAATTAACGTTCTTCAACCAATCGTCTATACACTGTGTAGCAGAGATATTTTCTGCCAATATTCTAGCAGAACTAAGATTCCAACAACCTTCAAACATTCCCCAATAACAGAACTGTGTTAGGGTAGTAGCCGGAAGTTCGGGTGCTTCCGTTAAAGAAATACAATCCTCGAACATAGCATTATAACATCTCTCGGTTAATGTTGTGGCAGGTAATGCTGGAGCCTGAACAAGTGATGTACAACCAGAAAACATACTTGCATAACATCTTAATCCTAACGTAGTTGCGAGTAGTTCTGGTGCTGTTTTTAAAGAAATACAACCACTAAACATACCCTCACAACATCTCTCTCCAGTACTAAAATCTGTTGCTAAAATTCTTGGTGCTTTAGTAAGTGAGACGCAGCCAGAGAACATATTCATATAACAACCTGTTTGCATATTAAGTGCGGGAAGAACAGATGGTGCAGCTACTAACGATGTGCAACCCGAAAACATACCTTCACAATGAGAAAACGCAGTAATACTAGAATCTGCTAAAACAGACGGTAATACTAAATGTTCTGCACTGACTAAATTTTTATTTTCAAAGAAATTGTGATAATTTAACATATATAGCTGAGAATTGTTGCTGAAATTATCCCCATATTTCAAAGATAATATGTTTCCGCTAACACAGAATTTTCCAGAGGATATAAACTGTGAGGCATATTTACCATTATTTCGATCTGTACATATCTCACCGTTTCCTTTTAGGAGTATTTTATCTCCCTTGGACATATGAGAAAGTACCGCATCTTTTCTTTGTCCTAAAGTAAAATTTTCGGTTGTCCACGTTTCACCCTCATCTGTACTATATGAAAGGGACGTAATTATTCCTCCCGAAGTACTTGCTGAAGAGAATTCGGCGGGGTAAACAAACCTTATTGTTAGGTCTTCCAGGGCCCAAATTGTAAAATAATCTTGACTATAATCGTGTTCATAATTATAAAATACTTCATCAAGATCTATTACATAGTCAACCCTGTCCTGAAAATCATCAAAATTATTCTTTCTAGTAATAAAAGAATTCAAATCTGCCATAGAATTATGTTCATTTAAGTAAGTTCTCATATTATTTCTTATCAAGTATTAATAGAGCCTCTTGTCGGATTCGAACCAACGACCCCGAGATTACAAATCACGTGCTCTGGCCAACTGAGCTAAAGAGGCCTGAAAAAGAACAGAAACACAGTGGATATTCACAAGTCGCTATCTTGCATTTACGGTCTCCCTCCGCCCGATCTATTTAGTGTTTCTGTTATATATATAATGTTTTATGAAAAATGAATTCTTTTAAGAACCTACATATAGAGATACATCACCATTTTTATATACGCTGATTTCCTCTAACCACAGATCTTCCATATCATGACCCCAGACATTAAATTTATTAGTTGTCTCAGCATCTTCATAAGCAAATCTATAGGCTCTTCTGATTTCATCTATAAGTTCATGAAGTGTTTTATATTTCACTTCAAATTCTAGATAATTTTTAAAGGGATAACTGAGGATTAATTTACCTACCAACTCTTCCCCAAAATCGTAATCTTCCTCTCCATATTTATGTCCATCTTCAAATTCTGTTATATCGAGGTATGTTCCAATCTCTTCAGCAATTCGTTCAGATGGTTTAAAGAGTCGTAAAAGTTCCGGTTCTTCGTCTCTCTGTATACTTCTTTTTATCTCTTTAATAAATTTCATAACTTAATTAATTTTGGTGATTCCTTAATTTACTATTATTAATATAAATAATATCATCGGCGATCTGCCCTTATTACTGCCTTACTCCGATCGTAATTTATCGTGGCTACTTTCCAAGGGAGGATAACTTTAATTTGCAACCTCGGACAATTGGCGATAAATCTATAGCACGTCAATTCGTGTTTCTCCGACGATATTAATTAAATTTTAAATCAAGGCCATTCACCAAGAGGCATCTTCAGCTTACTCTCAAATCCTTTATATACAGGATTTTTGTCAGATACCTCACCTGTTACCGCATCAACATAAACCTGAGCCTTTACATTACCGAAGATATATTGAGGATTGCAATCATTAGGACCAAGCTCCTTACGAAGTACACATTGACGTGAATGTGGCTTAGGCAGATTTGTGGCCATCATCTTGTTATATGCCTCAACATATGTAAGCTTAATCTGTTCATTATTCATAGGATTGTCTCCAACCCAGAATCCGCTCTTAACCTCAGTAACAGTAGAATCCTTTACATGAGTATACATGACTACTTGTACATCAGCACTATTTTCAGTAGCATTAACAAGATACTGGAAAATGTTAGATACTCCAGTAACAACTACCTCACTGGCATTCTCACTGTCAAAATAATCTTGAGCAACAATGCAAGTCTCATACCAACGATAATCGTTCGCATAGTTGAGAGTCATTGCCTCACGGTCAGTTGAGATAACATTTTCTACAACAAGCGTAGTGTCTACATTAGAAGCAACCTTAGCATCATCTTTTTTACAAGAATTACAAGAGGTAACTCCAATGAACAATGCGCATAAAAACGCAAATAAAACTAACTTTTTCATAGTCTCGAATTAAAATAATTTAAAATTAAACATATATGTATTAATCACAATGTTTTAAAGGTTTTAAGGGAAAACTAAAATACTTCAAACTGTTTGCAGGATCTTTAGTTCTAAGCTCTTCAAAGAACAAGATCTCGCTCCACACCAAAGGAAATTGACTACTTTCCTATCCACTATTTTTGTGCTATTGTCATTCTAGCTATGTCCCCTTGTAAGAAATATTTTATTTTTCTGGCGGAAGCTGAGGGATTCGAACCCCCGGTGCCTCTCGGCACGCCGATTTTCAAGACCGGTGTATTCGACCACTCTACCAAACTTCCATATATAAGGAAAATTAGGATATTTAAACCCTAATTTGAACTTTCAATAAACTGGGGTTTTTATTAGCGAGAGGATGTCCTATATTTTTCCTAGTACACTCGCGACATGACTAGTGAATTCCGTTCCTGAATCCTATAGTTTAACCCCAGCTTGCCTCTCGTCCCATTTATCAATATTAGAATAATATTGACCCAAAATCTCACGATCTTGGTTCCGGAATATCTTTGCTTGTAAAAACGTCTTCAGTTTATAAGGAATTCCTGGGAAATTACCCCACTTTTTCTTCATTTGGGAAAAAAAGAAAGGGAGATAAGCCCTTCTTCACTTTTTCCCCTTTCGTTTAAATAAATCATCAAAGCATATTCCACAAATACCCATGATGAATAATTCTCTTTCATCGGCAGTAAGATATGGAAAAGCTACCTGAACTAATTCCCCATCTTTCCACTTTTCATAATCTTCTTCATGGACTTTAACTGTTGTATACTCTTCTCCACAGCATACACATTTTTTCTTAATTTCTTTCATAGCGTTTTATTTATTTTAGTATTAAGCTAAGATACTCACGGTTCTTTTTCTTCATAGTCTGATCGCCAGTAAAGTAAATATAACCTTCCCTTACTATGTAAATACTAAATAAAGCAAGAACTCGTAATTCTACCTCATTCATTGGATTAGATAGACCTAAAAATTCAAAACTAATCCCAGGTAAATTATGAATCCACTCCATGGCCATTAATCCGAAGCCTAACTCTTTAGCTGGAATTTCTTCAACAAAGATCTGTATAACTCTTTCGTTAGGCATACCCAAAATCAGATCTATCGTAATGTTCTTAGCCTCTTCATCATCTCCCAAAGCTCTAAAAGTTTCAATGTAATTAAGTTTACACATCTCTTCTCGATCTGATGAAGTAAATTCTTGTTTAAATCTTGTTATTACTTCTAAAAAACACTCTTTGTAATTTTTTTCTGTTGTTTCCATAATATATTTCAATTATTTCATATATAAGGAAATATGGGGATGAAAAAAAGAGGGCCGGTCGAAATTGAAATTAGGACCTTACCTAGCTCTCTTGCCAGGATTTTAAAGACCGACCCCCAACACACGCTATCAAAGCATATATAAGGAAATAAGGGGATTTAAATTTCCTCCCTTGAATTCCTTATATAAAAATAAAATGAATAATAATTCTACACAGAAAAAGAATTGGTCTTATACAATTAAAGAAGGAGAGCATAAAGGCGTGACACTTTGGTCTGGCAGATATACAGCAATATGTGGAATAGTTGTATATAGAATTGGAGGAAAATTGCATTTTTTGGCTAATAAACGTGGAGAAGGTGCACCGGATTATCAAGGATACTGGAATTTACCTTGCGGTTTTTTGGAAGGTTATGAAAGTGCAGAAGAAGGCTGTGTTCGTGAAGTCTTTGAGGAGTGTGGAGTTTTGATAAAAGATCCTAAACACTTTGAACTTCATAATGTCGAAACAGAGCCAGAGAAGTGTAATAATGGAAATGTAACACTTCGGTATATCTGCTATATAGATAATGAAGACAATTATGATAATATTGTTGATGATAAAGAGCTCGTTTTAGACCCTAACGGAATATTTGCCGACCGAAGGGGTGGAGAACTAGATGAAGTAATCGATGTTCTTTGGATAAGCGAAGATGACTACAGGAATTATCAGTGGGCTTTCAATCATAGAGAGATAATTGAAGGTATCCTAGAAGCCGTCAGAGCATTATGAAAATAAAGGGAAACTACTATATTAAGTAGTCTCCCTAATTTTTATTTCCCGATATACCCTTATACGTATATGGAGAAATTTTTCAAGATATTTAGTAATTGTCTAGTCGATATCATAGATGTTTCTGTAGATATACTAGACAAAGAGATCCAAGATTTTAAAAAGATCTCAAAAGATGAAAAGAGACTTAAGAAGCGGAAGAACAATAATATCTTCTGTCTTCTATTTGGTAAGAGAGAACGTATTCAGTTCTCTCTTTTTTATTTTAATCTCTCCTTAAACTCTTCCCACTTCTTACTATTGTTTGTACCTGCTATTTTCTCTCCCTTAGTATTATATAAGCCAGCATTATTCCAACCATGAATACCGGGACATACCTTTCCGCTGATATCATAGTGTCGTACTACTCTATCAAGGGGCACATTAAATTTCTTCATTAAAATCTTAGTAAGTTTCACTGCATTATCTAGAACTTTGTCTGTAAAATACCAACCCTCATGATTAGTCTTACTAGAACTTGTTCCAGGTTTCAGTGATGAACAAACCTCAATACTAATAGTATTTCCGTTAGTAGCGATGCCGTAAAGTCGTCCACCCCCACTATAGGGATTCTTTTTATCACCAACAGACCAGCACTTATAATTCAAAATGTCGGGATTAAATTGAACCATATCGCGATCATCTACGCCAAAATCGGCACTAGCACGTCTTGTCTTTTCCCAACTATTTTTCATACCTATTGCTCTACCAGGTGCTGAACTACCACCAGCCGTATAGTGAATAGCAATATATTTAACCGATCTACCGGGAGTTCTTGTTATACAGCTCTTCAATGGTGCATATATTACACTAGGATCAACACACTTAGAATTAGTAGTGGTGGTTGCAGTTGGAGTTTCTGATTTAACACCCAATGCATTCCAAGTTTTTTCGCCCACTACACCATCTGATATTAATCCTTTTGATTTTTGAAAAGCCTTTACTGCAGTGTCCGTCTTTTTTCCGAAATCACCATCTTCAAGAAGTCCATATCCGAACTTATTGAGCATCTTCTGGAGAGTGGTGACCTGGTCACCCTTATCTCCTAATTTTATAGTTTTCATAATATCTTTTAATTATTTTTTTACCATTGTTAAGATTCAAATGTGAATGAATCAGTTATTGAACCATTCGATACTGTAACAACATCTCCAGATGTGAAGTTCTGTGCAGTAAATGTGAGAATGTTGTCTGTTGGACTTGCTGTTGTCGCCGGAGTACCATTAATTGATAATGTAAATGTTCCGGTGCCGTTGGTATAGCACTTAATTACTCTTTCAGCAGTTTTAGTATAGTCCTTTCCACAAATATGTATAAACGGGGTAGGATTCCACCATGCTTTATATAAATAGAACACATCTTTCTTTGTTCTGTGGTCACGTTCTACAAGACCCTTATTATTCAATCTTCGTAAGTTGTCGTCTGTTGTAGCATTAACACCATCAAGACATACAGTATAACCTTCGTTACGATTCGATACTGCAATGTCAAACAGTTGCCATTCAGACGTGAACAATAATTGAGGATAGTTCTTGATAGCAGCAATTTGTCCTTCATGCAACCACATCATATATTCAATATCATGACGTTCATTATTGCCGCGAGTAGTAGTATTCTGTGGATCATCAGAGTGACAATGTTGAGTACCGCCACAACCGTATTCAGAATAACCCATTGGCTTACCAAGAGCAGTAACTGTGTTCGCAATACGCTTATTAAGTTCGGTAGATGGGTTATTCGATGTCGGACTTGCATACCAACCAACATATATATTACATCCGAACCAATCCATATTCGGATTGTTATAATAAGAGCTCGGATTTACACCAGTGCCTTGAGCGAGTACATAACCTACCCAACGTTCTGAGTCTAAACCCTTAATGAGTGTCTTGTATCCTTCAATCTTTTCTTTGGCAAAGTCTTTATCATCAGTTGTTGTCTCATTGCTAAGGCCCCAGAACAGGATACATGGATGGTTATAATGCTGATTAACCATGTCTGTATATTGGATGGTGAGATGCTCATAGTACTGAGTTGGCATTGTTGATTGCATCTTATTAACACAAGGCCCCTCAGTTTGAACTATGATACCAAGTTGGTCGCATCTATCATATACTTCTTTCGGATGTGGATAATGGGCAAGACGAAGGAAGTTACAGCCAAGTTCTTGTATAATACTAAACGTTTGGTTGTAATCCGCATCTGTTAATGCATTAGCCTTCCCGTCAATATCATCATGCATGCAACAACCTCGTAACAGATATGCAGATCCGTTCAATAAGAATCCAGTATATGGGTTTTGTACAGTACCAACCTTTACAGTATCATTAATTACATATTCATAATAACGAAGTCCATATCCTCTTGTGAATGAATGATATAGTTCATTATTATAATAGATATCAACAGTTATATCATATAGATGAGGATCTAATGTACCATTCCAGAGATGAGGATTAGTGATTACATCAGTGAATGTCATTTCCTCACCATCACTTACTATTGTATCAATCCAATGATATGTTCCATCATCAATCGTACACGTTACTGATGCACCGCTTGGTACAGTGGTCTTCACGTATATTGTTGCAGATGCGTCAGATACTGTCGATGATACATGGAATCCGTCATATCCATATTCCATTCCAGGAAGCACAGGACTTGTGAGCAGTTTCACATTACCAAGTGTTGCGTTGAAGTTAAAGTCACCACTAGCAGGAGCAAGGTTATTACCCTCGTTATTCTTAAGTGCAACCTTTAAATTATTCTGTCCTGAGTGGACAAAATTTGATATATCCACTGCGAACGCTGTATAACCACCCCAATGTTTCTCAACTAACACATCATCTATATAGATTGATGCAGAGTGATCAGCATGTTGGAACCATAAATGTGTTGGCTGTGCTGTTCGTAGGGCAAAACTTGTTGTAAAGGTAAACGTACCCTTTGCATAACTTGCTGAATGACCATCAATAGCGTTGACAGAATATGGTGTTGTAATATTCTGTCCACCATAATTCCATTCCGTAAGGTCTCTATTAGATGCTTCGATAGGAACATCACTAATATACATACAAGTACGACTTATTGTTCTACTTTGTTGACCACCAAATTCTGCATATGTTTCAATAAATGTATCCGCGGAAATTGTAATTGGCATACTATATACCGCATAATTACCTGTTTGATTTAACTTATAGTATATATCCGCTCCTGTTGTTGAGCAGGTGAGTGTTATAATGTTGAAACCGTCATAATTAATGTCTGGTGCAGCAACTGCTTGATTGTCATATACAAGCCATGTTGTTGGGATACCACTATTACCAGTCACCCAATAGCCTGATGCAACCGGCGCATCAACATCCTTGACGAATGTACCATTTCTTGCCACACTGGTAACCCATCCTTGTAAACATTGATATGTACCAAATCCTGAGGTTGCCAGACACTTGATATAGTTAAGTGATGTACAGCCGGTAAACATATATCCATAACATTCACGAACAAGTGTTGGCGCAAGCAAGTCAGGAGCAGTAGTGATAGGACATTCCTCAAATGCATACCAATATATACCTTGTGCAAGAGTGGTAGCAGGAAGTGCAGGAGGAGTAGACAATGTTGCCTTACTGAATATAGCACGATAACAATAATTTGTTAATGTAGTAGCAGGCAGAATCATATTTTCTGCAGAAACAGAATTTGACAGTTTGAACATAGAACAGAATGTATATGTCGCAGTCAAAGTAGTTTGCCCAACAAAGTTATCACCATATACAAGTGACATAATGTTACCTTCTATATCATATGTAGCAGTGCCACCTTCAAATCCTGAATAATTAGATTTGTCCTTAGCATATGTTGCATTAGTACCGCGAAGCCTTACCTCGTCATTTGCTGCAACAGTGATAGGGACACCAGCAGAAGTAGCAGTTATAGAAGTCCATGCTCCATTATTAATACTATATTCAATTGTCTTTGCCATTCCTGAGCCAATTGATTTCCAGAGTATTGTTCCTGGAGTAAGAGCTTTAAGTGTTAGATAATCATTTGCATAATCATGAACAGGATTATATATGCAAGTTTCAGTAGTAACACCACTGACGTGACCACTTAATGTTGCATAGGCATCAACAGTAGTATCTTGTAATATTGGTATTGGTGATGAATATATTTGCCAGTTTCCTTGATCTAATCTATAATATATAGTAGCACCCGGGGTAGCGCATGAGATAGTAACTTCAGAACCGTTACATATAATAGTTGGATTAACCATGACAATAGGCCTATATGTACAGTTCTGTGATACTGTATGACTGACCGCGCCATTCAATTCAGCATATGCTTCAATGAATGTATCAGCAAGTATCTCAATTGCTTCCTCATAAATCTGGAAATCACCAGTATTATTTAATCTATAATATAATGTTACAGATGGAGTATCACAGTCAATAGTAATAAGCTCACCATCACAATATATGCTTGGATCCAAAATTCCTGAGTCATATAAGCATGTCTCAGAAACTATATCACTATATTCTCCATTAAGTTCAGCATAAGCATATACTACTGTATCTTCATATATCACTATTGGGAATGTATATTGAGTAAATACCCCATTCTCTCCTAACTTATAATATAATGTAACGTCATCTGTATCACATGTGATAGTCACCTCATTTGCATAACAGCTTATCTCTGGTTCTTCTATACCATTGTCATATATACAAGTCTGAGATACAGTAGCACTTTGCTCATTGTTATATGTAGCATATGTCTCAATGAATGTATCGGCATGTATAGAGATAGGTCCTGTATATCTTTGGAAGCTTCCAGTATTGTTAAGCTTATAGAATATAGCTGCCTCCATAGGATCTGATGTAAGAGTAATATGCATACCATCACATGATATAGTTGGAGCAGCAACATGGACAATACGTTGGATAGAGAAGTTCTTCACATTGATATTTGAATAACGATATGGATTACCATTCTCATCCATCGCATAACCGATTGTTACTTTGAGATATTTAAGTTCAGGAATATCTGGGAATACATCATTCTTACTATATATTACAGCATCAGTATCAGCATTGATACATTGGAACTTATTTGTTGAAGCAGTAGGATCATATATAATTTTCAAATTATATTCACCTACATTACCCGTTAATATCTGTGGCTGAATAGTTGTATTAATATTACTACCACTAGAAAACTGAGTACCAATGATTATACTCTTTGTTGTTCCTGTTTGACGTAATTGAAATCCGTACCAAGGCGAGGGCGCGGCACGTTTCATTGTCAAAATATTATGATGATTTTCGTTTTGGTTCGCGGGTTGATGGGCGAAATCTATAGTAAAATTAAAATCAAGAATAAATCCATGGGTTACATCAAAGGCATAATATTCAGTATTAACACCAGATTCATTAAACGGTTTCTCGCCATCCTCGTTACCGGAGGTATCGATTGTATAACCCGTAACAGTGGTACCTCCTTCTTCCGGATCATATATTACGGTCTGTGTACTTGAGTTACCAGAAGAATCGGTTTCATTATTAGAACCAGACACCGGATCTCCTTCTGCATTGTAGTTAGTTGTTGTATTAGTTGAGGAACCGTCAGTATTTATGTTAGTATCAGACTGCTGTGAAGTACCGTCTGCATTATTTGTAGTACTTGTTGTAGTTGATGATCCATCCACATGAACATGTTCTGTGGTATCTGTAGTAGAACCATCGGAATTTACAGTATTCGACACTGTTGTTGAAGATCCGTCCTCTAATTCAGTAGTCGTTGAGGTAGTTTCAGAACCGGAACCATCTGGATTAGTGACAACAGTTGTAGAACTTGTCGTAGTCGAGCCATCCTGATTCTCCGTCGTGGTTGTTGTAGTGGTTGTTGTAGATCCTGTATCTGGATTTATCTCTGTCTCGGTAACTGTATTTGCTTCATAAACTAATTCAATTGTCTTAGCTGTTGTATATCCTGAGTATGTAGCAGAGACTATAATTATACCAGAATTAAGTATAGTAATCGTACCATCAGCAGCAATAGTTCCATAAGAGTTTCCAGAGGTGATAGTCCAAGTAGGTGTTACAATTGTTCCGTTATACCTAGCTATTACATTTCCAGAGATTCCAGTCATTGTTACAGGACCCTCAATTGCGAGTTCATTGTCGTAGGTAACATTAATTGTTTTTGTTTCTGTTAATGTAATACCAAGACTATTTACATAAGTTGCCTGTACTGTTATGGAGTTATTTTGTGCTCCCGAAATAATATTGACTTTACCATTACCATCAACTGTTGCATACTGTGAGCCGGCAGTAATAGCCCACGAAGGATAAACCATTCGCTCTCCGTATTTAGCAATCAGAATAAAAGATTTGCCTACATACTGAGATTCATTGAGTATTACTAAGTTTATTGCATCATCAATTGACCTTATGCTATAAAAATATGCAGTATTCTCAAATGGTAGGACTGATCCACTAACTACTGACCACGTCCCTTCAACTTTTTTATAAACTGCCTGGATTTCGCGATATTCATTGTTTATTTTTATAAAAGAGGCCATGATAAATAAGATGATTAAGTTTGAATGTATATATCTCCATTATTTCCCTGAGCATTATTAGGTAAACCGGCTCCACTATATAATGTAAGCGGTGTAACTAGTTCCCAGGCTCCATCAACAACCTGTAAAACTTTTCCATTATCGGAGGAAGTCACTGTAGGAAGTCCATCTATTCCCGATGCACTAATAAATGGGGTAAAGTTATAAACATTATTCGTAGGGGCTGGAAGAGATAGTGTATATGTTTTACTGTCAATCGAGGAGTAACCGCTCAATACATATTGATTTTCACCGTCCTGTAAATTAATTAAACCCGATGATAAGGATAACAAAACTGAATCTATATCTCCAGTATTAGTATCTATAGATTTTATCAAATTAATCTGAATCTGCTTATTACTCGAAATTTTATTTACTAAATCGATAAGATCATTTATTCTCGTTACATCATCACGTAATTCAATATATACAAAATCTGTTCCCTGAAGAGGAGTTAAATTAGAATCAGTGAGGGAAGGAGACAGTAACAAGAGGATTTGTTTCGGAAGAATCACATCTCCGCTCATTAGATCAGGAGAAAAGAAACTAGTCCAATCCTCTCGAGCACAAATATAGATCCCTTGATTATTATCATTTCGGAGAATTAGTGTTTTTCTACTGCCCGGGGTCTCATAATTCATTTTTTCCAGTATACAGGAGCAATAAAGAAGATCATTTACAAGAGAAGAGGCCCGATAAGAATCAAGAATTTCATGTGTCTCCTCATGAATGATATTAAAAACTAAATCTACTCCCCTCTTAAATTCTTCTTTCATTTCCTGAACAGTTAAGTTAGTGTCTACGAATTCTAAAAAATCTGAATAATAATATTGACCTGCCTCTGAACTGTGACTGCTCAAAAGATTAACAATTCTCGTTCTAGATTCCCCCTCTTCTCCTCCAAAATATTCAGAATAACCGGCATTTAATAGTAATTCGGGATCTGGATTGAAAACTTTTTTTCCATCCAAGATAATACCTTCATTAGTATCATAAATAATGCCGGATTTAATATATTTAGTCATACTAATTTATTCTCTTTAGTTAATTGTAACAGTTCTTCCATATTATTTAACTTTATGTTCTTTCACTTATACCTTTTATTTTACTAGCATATCCAGTATATGTAGCCTTATATGTTTCCACACTTTCGTCTGGAACATAAATACCTTCTATATTAGTTTCATACCCAAAAGAACCACCATTTGAGACTGACTGTAATGTTGGTGGAGTTGTCGCTCTTATAATAAATGTTATATGGTTTTTATAAGCTGAAAATGAAGATCTTCCAATTGTTTTGATACTACTTGGGAGGTCAACAAAATTCAACGCCGAACAATAATTAAATACATAATCTTTTATATTTTTTATTCCGTCCGCTAGTATTAAAGCTTCTAAAGAACCACAGTGCTGAAATGCATAATCTTCAATGTCAGTAACACTAGATGGGATTATAATATTACTTAAACTGTAGCACCCAGAAAATGCATATGAATCTATTTTTGTAACAGTATTTGGTATAGTAATTGAATCTAGGTCAGAACAATCACTAAAACAACGACTAGGAATACTATTTATTGTTCTTGGTAACGATACATATTTTAGCGTTCTACAGTCTGCAAATAAATATGCACCTAAAGATGTTACTGTATTTGGTATGATAATACTATTTAAGTTATAACATTTATAGAATGAATATTGACCTAAAGCTGTAATAGTTGTCGGCATAGGAATATTAGAAAGTGAAAAACATAAATGAAAAGCATAATCTGATAAAGTTGTATTTTTACCTATCTGTATTTTATTAAGCACTTTTTGAATTTTTACTCCACCAGTATTAGGAGTTGAACAAAATATTGTATTAGAAGACGAATTACTAAATGTTAGAGTACAATCATTATCTTGTAAAAAAGAAATAATATAGTTACCTTTATTTTCATAAGTGTGTCTAACAGTTTTTGCACCTGTGCCTGCAGTCCTTTGAGTTGCTGTATGATCCCCCCAATCAATAGCTACACCGTTAGCTTTTGTTTGTGTATATTTTAAGTAAGGTATATCAAGAAGATACCATTCAGACGTATCAATATAAAATTTCGTGGCATTATCGGTTGTGATATACATTTGCCCTATATTGAGTTTATTATATGATGCAACATAAGTTTTTGCATCACTTAAGGACCAATTCCATCCTTGCGCTGTTAATCCCTCAGATGTGTGGTCTGGATTATTAGGTAAAGATGTTAAATTTGCAAAATCGGAGGCAGAATAAGAAGCAACTATAGTCCCGTCATAATCATAAAAAGTAACGTCATTCTCTTGTGGGGAAGCAGAACCTCCTCCACCTGTTTCAATACTATCCACTAAATCAGCATAACCATCTAACTTGGTACTACTAGGAACAGTAACACCTTTACCTTCTATAGCAGTCTTTAAATCTGCTTTAGCTGTTTGTAGTCTCTCAATCTGACCTGCTATTGTTGCAGGATATAAATTTGGTTCTACTGTTGCCATATCATATATTACTTAAAAGAGTTACTACATTTCCTATTGTATCATCTATTGCTTTTAAAGCTACATTCAATGTAGTATTATTAGTGACTACATTACCCGTAGTGCCTGTATATCTTATCTCACCACCGTTGTATGTGGGCTTAGTGCTTTGCTTCGCCCAACTTGGAACTGTGCTATCTACTATTTTGTAGTCAGTTCCATTTAAGGTTACTTTATCTATGTTTGCCATAATTTATAATTATTAAGTTACAATAATAGGACCATCTCCACCTGGGTCACTTGGACTACTTGGGGCTGCAACTGTTATTACTATATCTCCACTTACACTTTGTATACTAAACGACGTAGACGTTGAAATCGTAGTTCCACCCATAGTTGTAGTACAAGTGTTGCCTTGAGAACTAATAATAACATTTAAAATGTCACCAGAGTTAACCTCTAATGGGAAACGTGATGCTGAATAGGTGAAATCGTTTATTTTTACACTTGGATACAATGCTTCTGGATCATCTAAACTTATTGTATATTTCGTACTTCCACCACCAATTACTAATGCAGTCTTACTTGAATTGTATTCAATATTTGCAGAACCACCTCCACCTTGTATGGATATATTTCCACTACCCAACAAGCTCTCGTTGTTAATGGTCTTCAAGTTAGTACCACTGACCAATGTAGCCTGTTTACCACTTAATGCAGTATCAACCTCGCCTTTAGTATA
>Ga0326513_10000825_pt1 | contig 26209 bp, 31 predicted proteins | sample 2_2465_0518_D_FD_203654 | JGI IMG/M metagenome (GOLD analysis project Ga0326513, IMG submission 203654) | Bovine rumen microbial communities from UC Davis, California, United States - 2_2465_0518 | ecosystem: Host-associated > Mammals > Digestive system > Stomach > Rumen | place: USA... | reverse complement strand
AGAATGTAAGGCAGAATGAACAGTCAAATGGTTTAAAGGAGTAATTGGGATCACTCATCCTTCCCTTGGTAAGAAGTCTTTTAAGACCTGATTTCCAAGAATCAGTAAACCCACTGATGTCCACTATACATACAACTATAACTGCTAACAATAGAATATCTATCATAATTCTTTTTTTATTATATCATTGAGGATTGAAGAAAGGTTAATCTGTCCCTCATAGGTCATCCAGGTCCTGGAATCCACATTGTAAATCACCTCACCTGATACCTTCACATTCTTACCTGCATCATTGGGTGATTTCAATATGGTAGGTAAATCAGCCACAAAGACCTTGTGACACCACCTGTTGATGTTGATAAGATAAACAGGATAACCAGCTTCCTTGTACTTGTGTAAGGATGATCTGTTCAGTGGTGTGTTGTAATCACCATCCCATCCATTCTTCTGTAAACACCTCTGGTACTTCTGCTCACCATACTTACATTCTATACCAAAAAGGATTCTGTCATCCTTCATTACCACCACATCAATGAGTGAATAAATGTACCTGTCAATGTCATTGTCCTGGGGGGTGTGTACAATCTTGTATCCAGGGAGTAATCTGGTCAACTGATCAACTACAGCCTCCTCTACCTTCTGTCCCTCATTAAGGTAATCCTTGAATTGTTTTGCCATACTAAATACTTTCCTTTTTAAGTATTTATGGAAAACATAACAAAAACAGCTACCTTTGTGTATGAATCCTGTAAGTAAAGGTATATATACAACAAAAAAACACCAGGATTTTTGTCCCGGTGCATTTTTGGTGCATCTTTTTGAAGATTATTTTTCCCTAAATAATTGAGTATCAGATATGACTCATTATGGGGTTGCGGAGGAAGAGGAATTAGAACCAACTTTTGCAAATTTCTTAGCAATACCAAAAATCACAGCCTGGAGTGGGTGTAGATGCAATATATGCAATATGATCACCCCAGATGGACTGTGCATTTCTACTCACAAAATGGTAACTTTCTCAGCCTGGTGCAACTTTTTTAAAGGAAAATTGCACCATACTTTTTAGGGTATAGTGCAATCATGAAGAAAGTTTAGTATTATGGAAGGATTACTTACAATCTGTAAGTTATTCCCTTGTTTAACTTATAATTTATAAGCAAAATCCCCATTCCAGGCTACTGTATTGAGGTTTTGGATGTCAGAATGTAACAAAATTATCGATAGATCCCCTGACCTCAACAAAAACTAACCTTAGATTATGTAACATTTTTGTTACAAAAGTTGGTTATTTATAGTGATGTTCTTGAATTGTTTGAGTTCAAAATTGAGGAAGTCAGAATAGGTCATTTGTATCTTCCCATTTTGTAGTGAATAATTATATCCAGATTTCCTCATAAGTATGATAAAAATATTCATCATTCTATTGGGTATGTCTAAAGTTTCATTGAAGTTATTATATGGTCCTGTTATGGTGATCAATCTTTTGTTTTTATCATCATAGGTCATATAGTATTGGAAGGTGATGTTTCCTTTTGGATTTCCCCTCATGTGGAAGGGTTGTATTTTTACTGTATTCATAGTGTTGTTTCCCCTGTTAGTCCTTCAATGAGTTTTCTTGTGATAGGTGTATCCAATACATCACCCATGTCAGTTATGAGTTCTTCTATATCATAATTGGTTGATTGGTTCATATAATCCCAGTATGATTCTGCTGTATGTTTAAGGTGGTCATACAGCCATCTGGGTGATCCTATTGTAAGGTGTAGGATGTATTCTTTGTAGAGTGCATCTTTGTAGGTTTGCCACCAAGGATCTGTTTCAATATCCTTGAATAATCTTTTAATGAACTGTGTTCTTTTAGTTGGTCTTCCCATAATTTTTCTTGATTTAATTGGTTTATTTATTTTTCAGATAATATTCTTTATTGTATTGGTGTAGTTCATCAATATGATCTTGATAGTATTGTTTGGAGTAGGAATTCATTTTTTCCTTATGTTGTTGGTAGTACTCTTTTTTCCTGGCATTGATTTTATCCTTATTTTTCTGGTAGTATATTTTGTAATTTTCCCTGGCCTTTTGTTTTTTTTCTTCATACCTTTTTTGTTTTTCTTCTTCTGTGAGTCTGGGTCTTGGTGTGACCAGTCCTGCTTTTTTTCTTTGGTAGTACTTCCTGTTCTGTGCTTTCTTTTCCTCTGATATGATTGTTTTCCTGTGTGGTTTGAATTCTTTTATTTCATTTAGAGTGATAGGTTGGATCCAGGAGTAGGAGTTTACCAGGTTGTTATCTATGTACTTATCTACCTTTATCACATTGGCATAGGAGGAGGTATGGTACTTATGGTAGATTTGTTCTGTTTTTATAAGGTGTACCCTGGGGTTGATTTCCTCCCTGGTAGTCCTGGATATGCCTGTCATTTTCTGGTACAGGGTTATATCTATGTTATTATAATCATCTAATTCATCAATCATAATAAGACAAAAGTATCACCCTACTATGGACCCCACAATCCAGTTCAGGTGATACAGAATATCATATAATATATACTATGAGTAGGAACAATGTGGGGTTGTGTTCTATATTAAATATAACAAAACAGGAAGGAAATTGAAGAAAAAATGAAGGAAATTTACCTTTTTTTACAGGGTTATTTTTTGTGGTCTATCCAGGAGTGACATAAGGTCATCCATAGAGGAAGTATCAAAGGAAGAAGGCAGCTTTAAGTGCTTTTGTCTTATAAGGAGGTCATCCTGGAAGTCCTGGAAGTCCTGGTTTATGTCTTCTACTGTTTTATCTTTCATCTTTAGTGGTTTTTTCTTTGTTATAGGAAGGATAAGGGAGTGAGTGGTATGATTTATCATCCATAAGAAGAAAGCTCAAAATAGAGGGGTTTTTACCACCATTCCTGTGATGTCTGCTTATTGATCAGTCTGACTGTAAGGAAGACTGAACTGGCAGGCTCTGCCTGCTGTCAGAAGACATCAATGGTATTACTTATAGGTTCTTCTTTTGGCATAACATAGTTTATAGGGAACTGTTTGTTTAACTCATTCTTTATGTTAGGAATCCAGGTATCAAGTATACCACCTTCATTGAAGTCAACTTCATTAAGTTTATCAATATAGTTATCCTTTATGTAACTTACCATTTCCTTTGTCTGGTAGTCTTTAGGCAAGTTGGAAAAAAGTAGTTTGATGTTGGTCACCCATTTTTCTTCTTTTTTATTTTCTTTTTCTTTTTTTTCTTTTTTATGGGGGTGTTCTATCCCCCACTCACTGGGTGTTATATCACCCCCCACTGGGTGTCCTGACACCCCCCAATGGGTGTTATATCCCCCACTAGTGGGTGTTATATCACCCACCTGTTCATTAACTAGTGGGTGTCCTGACACCTGCTCACTGGGTGTTATATCACCCACCTGAACACCAAGGTATATCACCCTGATACCACCATCTGTCCTTATATAACCAAGTTCCTTCAGGTGCTTTTTGATGTCCTTCATATAATCAACACTGATACCAATTTCATCTGCAATCTGTGGTTTAGTCAGAGTGCAACATTTGTATTTACCTTTTTCTGTATAGTACTTATATATGGACAGTACTGCTTTTTCTGTAATGTTAAGTTTTTTTACTTTAACGATTTCATCTGGTATAAAAATATCCATAATACAATAAACCCAGTGCAATTTACTTGGGCTTCCCCTCCCTTTCAATTACACTGGTATTGTATATTTTTCTATGTATGTGGTTGATCAGACTAAAAGAGGAAGACATCCTTTCAACCAATGAATTATCTATATATTAAATATAACAAAACTCTATACTATATTTATGAAAATTGAAAATCAAAATTATAAAAGATGGGTGAGTAGCAATACCTGAAAACTACTCACCCATAGAAATACTTTTCTTACATCAGAACCACTTTAAATATAACAAAAAACCATTTACATAAATACTGTGTAATATAGTTGTAATTTGACATAATTATTGTATTGTTTATTATGCACCCTTGGCTGTGAAGTCCAGGGTGTTTTTTTGTGCGACTACGAAAAAACCACCCTGGGAGTGGGGTGGTTTCTGATACTACTTATTTGTGATATTTTCATAATACTTTTCCCAATCTTCAATGTTACCACACCTGTACCATCCCTTTCCCTTCTTCACAGAAATAATGGTGGCATCCTTGTCCATAAACCTTACCTGCTGTTTGGGGTACTGAGTTTCACTACAAAGGAAAAGAACCCTCTTATAGTCTTCATCATAGTCCTCCTTCAACTTGTCAGCATACTTGTTTTCAGGGTCAAAGACATTTGTCATTGGAATGTAGGGTGGAAGCATACCTTCATCTGCAAGTCTGAACAGTTCCCACAGATAACTCACCCTGGCCTGAAGGTACTTGTATAAATCCTTCTTCTTTGCAATTTCTTCAGCATAACTCAACATCTGTGGATTGTAACAGGGGTGTTCAGAGTCAGCCCATCTACCCTTTGAACAGGCTTCAATGTGTCTTATAATATACTCAAAGAGGTCTATGTGGTTTTCCCAATAGTGCTCCCCATAAGTGTGCAACTGCTTGTAGTAGAATATCAACCTGTCAAAAATATAGGCTGTAATTTCAGTGTCAGTGGGAACAGTATTCCCATACTCAAAAATAACCCTTTCCTGATAAGGTGACCTTAAATAGGTAAATTCTTTGTAATTTCTTTTTGCCATAATATCTTTTCTTTTGTTTCTTCTACTACAAATATAATGAAAAAATCTGACATATCCAAAAAATATTTGAGGAAAGTATTGCTTTTTTGGAAAATTTTTTTATTGGGTGTCTTTGTATATGAAAAAGCCACCCCATCATCCAAGACTCAGGAGTGGAGTGGCAAAAAGAATTTGGAAGCAGTTTATCCTATTTATTTATGAAAAAAACCCAGGAGTACATCACTGCATTCCTGGGAAAAAGAAAAATATGGCAATAATTATATAAAGTGGCACAACAACCACTATGGTATTATTCCTTGGTTTCAGTCTTATCACCTACTGTAAGAGTAGTCTGACCATGTTGAAGTCTGGCAGTCTTACCTGAATTGACCAATGCCGGCACTTGTGATAAAGCTGCAAACCCAAACAACCAGGCCACTGCCTTGAAGATGGATTGGTCTATAACAAAAGGAGGGGGAACAATGGCACCACCTACCATAAGGAATACTGCTATGAATAAACATATCCAGAAACTAATCCAGTGTGCCTTTGTGTTACAATCTACCCTACTTTTATCCATCTTAAAAATACTATAATCTTATATAGTATTTATGATAACTCCTTTATCCTTTTTAGGTACTGCTCCAGTGTTTCTGTTTCCATTTCCATACCCATAGAAACCTCCCTCTGTCTGATACCAGCACTTATCTGCATCTTCAACTGATCAGGTGCTTCATTCCACAGATACTCCCATTTCTTAAAGTAATTGGCAAAGTACTTTTCTGCACCATCCCTGTATTCCTGGGTACTGATTTGCTTCCAGGATGGATGACAGAAAGTATAGTAAGAATCCAGGGTGATAGCAACAACAGATTCCTTTGCCTTATCCATCTTACCCTTTTCTGTGAACCAGGTAAGAAGACAATCAGATGACTTAATCAAATCAGGATAGGTTTTCTTTATGTAAAGTGGATCAATCCTACATACTGAATTGTCCCTCCATTTCCAGAGGTAGAATGGCTGTGGACACCATTTGATGTACTTTGTACAGGCCTGGACCTGGGCATTGAGTACATTATCCTCATGGATTGTACACTCATCAAAAAAATGAATGTCATTCTTTACCAGGAACTCCTTCCTGAATACCTTACCATGGACAAACTGAAATCCATCCTTCCTGTCAATAAAGTAAGTTTCACCTGTTTCCGGGTTTCTTCCCTCTTCAAGGAACACACTATAAAGACCATCAAACCCATTCACTGTGGTCTGCATACCATCAACCATCACCTGCATAGGAGTGGTTGTTTCCCTCTTAATCAACCATAATGCCAATACATGGTAGAACTGGTCATCACAGTCACACCACATCACATAATCACCTTTTGAATAAGAAAATGCCTGATTCCTCATCCTGGATACTCCACCTTTTGGTTCAATGTGATACTGTATGTCATAAGTATAACCAGCCAGGAACTCCTCTGAAAGTCCCTGACCATCCTCACCATCCTTACAGATGATAACCTCAATGTCATTTAAATTGGTATTCTGCTGGACCTGAATACTGTCCAACAATGGCTTAATAACTGCCTCACCCTCATTATAGTAGGGTACTAGAATAGATAACCACTTCATATTTAAATTCTTTTTATATAATGTATTTATGTTAAACATAACAAACCCCCTCACATTGCTGTCAGGGGGTTCATCAACATTATATAAGTATCAAGAAAAATTCAATCTAAATATAACAAAAGATTAAGGTTCTGGTATAGGGAAGATTCTACTTGAATAAAATGACCAGTATTGTGCTGACTTATAAGCATCAACTAAAGATGCAGGAACATAAAAAGATGCATTTAATGCTCCTGGTGAACCATTAGTATTAACTACACCACTATATCCTAATGTTATTGAACAACTTACTCCATTATATGTATAGAATGCACTAAAACCAATATATGAACAAACTGGTAAATATATAGAACTTAAATTACTACAACTAGCAAAACCATATTGTCCAATACATTCACAAGTAGGTAAATCTATCTTTGTCAAATTTGAACAATACTGAAATGCACTATCACCAACATACTTACACTGTGATAGACTAACATCTGTTAAACTATAGCATGATCTAAATGCAAAATTACCAATATACTCACATTCAGGAAGATTGGCATATGATAAAGAATATCTTTCAAATGTACTACTTAATATACATTTACAACTTGGTAGATTGACTTCAGCAACTGATGATTTAGAAATACCCAAATATGATAAAAATGAAGATTCTATTGCTCCAGTATTTCCAAATACAACACCATCACTATATTGTAACATTGGAGTACTTACATCACCAACAGGTACCAATATTGAGCTTATTGAACTCCATCCATTTGCAACTATATATTTGCTATACTCATATCCATTCACATATATTGAACCTGTAATAATAGTATTTGAACCATTTATAACTGATGTATAATCCAAAACACCATATACATTTGTTCCTATATATAAATCTGATAATGATGTATTTAACAACATTGCATTATTATACCACTTACTTATTGCTAAAAGATTTGGAACACTTACAACATTTAGATTACCATTGTTACATTCATTAAATGTGGCTCCCGCTACTGATGTCAGGTATGGAAAAACAAATTCACTAACACTTTTACATTTAACAAATACAAGCCCACCACAATAAGTTAATCTAGGAAATGAAACTGTTGTTAATCCTGTGCAACTTGTAAATATACTATTTTCAATATAGTAACAATTAGGGGCATTTACTTCATTTAATGATGTACATCCTTCAAATGCTTTTTGATTAATTGAATAACAATTTGGTAAATTAATAGTTGATAATGCCGAACAAGAACCAAATACAATGGAACTAATGAATCTTACATTTGGTATATAAACATCTGATAATAATTTGCAAGATAAAAATGCTTGTTCATACAAAGAAGTACAGGTTGGAAGTGAAACAGTTGTTAATGATGAACATTGCATAAATGCTCTTGAACCAATCTTATTTACTACTGACATATTAACACTTTCAAGATTTTTACAACTATTAAATGCATTGTAACCAACAGTTTTACACTGTGATAAATCTACTGTTACTAAATAATTATTATTAGCAAATACATTGTCACTAACAAAAGATGCTGAATTGTTAAGATTTACAATATTTATATGACCTTCTGTAACATCCTTTTCAGTAAATCCAGTAACACTCTGTGGTACATCAACCACTACCTGACTGTAACCATCAATACCCTGTCCAGGTGTATACATACCATTTGAACTGACTGAAAGAGTTTCTGTGACAAATGTACCACCTGTTGAAATCTGACTGATTGCAGCAGGATAATCTTGGAATGACAAACCTGTCATATCCACACCTTTTTCCTCTATGGCAGACCTGATACCACTCTTGATGGCATCAATGCTATATAAATTATCTGTTAACTGACTCATATCTTATCCTAAAATTTCATTTGTTATAGAAAGAGCATCACCATAACCCTGTTCAAGGGCAGTGAGTCTTGATTCAATTGAAGCAAGACTGGTGTCTATAGTACTATCCCAACCATAGACTTCTGGTTTTTCAACTGCACTGTCATCCATATTCCAGATAATAAGATTATTTTGTGCACTGTTTTTGTATGCAAAACCAAACCAAAGAGTACCAAAAGCACAACCACCAGCATTGGTTGCCATACCTGAAACTGTCTGATTATAATCAACAATCACCCAAGCTCCATTGACAAGTTTATACATCACTGGGTTTGCATAACCAAATGTGTACCAATCTGTTACACCATTCTTTACAACAGGATGGATAAAGACACCTCTGGTTGTTTCATTGATGGTCTGACCTTCATACTCATATGTCCAGGCACCAGGGAACAGCCTGTTTTCAAGGGTTACCCACTCCACATAAGGTTCTGCTACATCCAAGTGGAACACCAACTCTGTCTGTGTGCTGCCAGCATCATAAATCCAATGACCTTCAAACTCTGTAAAATATCTGTAAAAATTATTTGCGGGGAATGTACCCTGTACTGGTATGGAACTGTCAAACTCCTGTGTTTCTTCATTGAAGATGTAAGCACAAGCATTATTATATGAAATCATATAAACAACTCCATCCTTCTTGATGATGTTACTCTTAATAGTACCTGTATGTTCCTGAAAATCACCACCTAAACTCTGTTCCAATAACTCTACAGTTTTATTATCATCATCTATGTTGAACACAAAACCATTACCATAATAAACCCTTCCCTGTGAGTCACTCCACATTGGATAAATCTGTCTGGCTGTTGATCCATAACTGCTCAATTCATACTCATCAAAAGAAAAAGTTCCTTGATTGAATCTGTAGAATCTGTTTTCATTTGGATTATATCCATATACCTTGTCACCTATTGTATTAAGAAGATTCTTTACACTATTATTGTTGATTTGTGTGTAAATATCTACATTACTCATCCCCTCAACATAAGTGATACCTGGAGTGTATTTCAAATAACCCTCACTCTTACTGAAAAGTGGAGTAAGATTTTGGTCATTTTCTGATACATAGTCCTTGTCCTCTACCCAAGACTTTGTTGCATAGTTGTTAAACTTATTTATTAAATCTGTCTGGCTGTTGATGTTACCTGTGATGCCACCCCATACAGCTGCACCACTTCCACCACCATCTGGTTTTCCATTTATCTTCATAATCAATTAAATTTTGTTTATTATATTTATGTTAATTTATTAAGACATAGGATAGATTCTATTTCTAAAATAACTCCAAACAGAATTATTCTTATACACATTCACTAATATAGAAGGAACATAGATTGAACCTGTACTTCTAGTAATTCTAGTTTGATTGAATACTGTACTACTTGGTATTCTACATAATCCTGAATATCCTAGATATATTCTATTTAAACTTGTGCAATAGTTAAAAACATAACTACCCATACTTGAACATTTTGGTAAACTGATTGACACTAAACTACTACATTCAGCAAAAGCATGATCACCAATATATTTACATTTAGGTAAACTAATAGATTTTAATATATAACAATCTTCAAATGCAAATCTTCCAATATATGAACATTCTGGTAAGTTTACTGTATAAGATAATACATGACCATCTTCAAAAGCTTGTTCACCAATATATTCACACTTTGGTAATGATATATATATTAGACTGGTACAACCATAAAAAGCATCATTACCAATATATAAACATTCAGGAGCATAAAAATATTTTAAACTGTTACAAAAAGTAAATGCACTACTACCTATAAAAGAACATACAGGAATACTCATATTTGACAGTGAGTAACAATAATAGAATGCATAATTTCCAATATATTCACATGAAGACATACTTATATATGAAATTAAACTACAATTATAAAATGCTCCTTCTGATGCTGTTTGTGGATCATCAATTGAAACAACATTTGTTTCCATATAAGTGAATCCTAGACTTGGAAAAGCACCTTGATTGATACTTCCAACACCCATCCAACTAAAATATCCTGAATAATCAGATAAGTTTCTAGATACACCATCAATATAGAATTCACCAACTAAATCAGTAGGTGTCCAACTAACATACCAAATTGAGTAGTCATTAGGTGGCCATACCAAATTTCCATAAGTGTATATGTATTTAACTCTTTCACAGTTTGTAAAAGCCCTAGTTACTTCATTACAATAAACTTTAATCATAAATCAATGCTATTAAATATGAACATTTTTGTTGTGGAGTAAGTTGCTCCCAATCATCTATTGAACCAGACCAAATTAAAGAAGAAATATAACCAACACTAACATATCCCTGGTTATCAACCCAATTCTTTGTAGCATAAGGATCCAAATTACACTCTTTAAGGAATCCCTGGTTATCAACCCAATTCTTTGTAGCATAAGGATCCAAATTACACTCTTTAAGGAATCCCTGGCTGTCAACCAAGTTCCTAGTCCACTCTTCAGTTGCATAACCACAAAGGTCATCCTCTGTAATGTATCCCTGTAATCCTACCCAACTCTTTGAGGCCAATCCTGTGATATCATTACCAACAAGAAATCCCTGTTGTCTGACCCAGGTCTGTGTAGCCATATCTGTGATTTCATCACTTGTTATAAATCCCTGATTATCAACATAATTTTTTGTTGCATATCCTGTCAAATCATCTTCTGTAAGGAAATCAAGGTTGTCCACATAAGACTTCAATGCATAATCTGAAAGATCATCTTCCTTCAGGAATCCCTGGTTGTTAACATAGTTCTTTGTGGCATAGGTTGAAGGTACACTCGTTAAATATCCCTGGTTATTCACCCATGTCTGTGTTGCATATCCTGTCAAATCATCTTCTGTAATGAAATCCAGGTTGTCTACATAAGACTTCAATGCATAATCTGAAAGATCATCTTCTGTAAGGAAATCCAGGTTGTCCACATAAGACTTCAATGCATAATCTGAAAGATCATCTTCCTTCAGGAATCCCTGGTTGTTAACATAGTTCTTTGTGGCATAATTGGTAGGTATACTGTTGAGGTATCCCTGTGTCTGCACCCAATTCTTTGTTGCATAGGTTGAAGGTACACTGTTGAGGTATCCCTGTGTCTGCACCCAATTCTTGGTGGCATAACCCTCCAAGGAAGGCATTTCTTCCCTCAAGGTATCCAATCCATCATCTACATACTCTTTTGTGGCATATGAGCTTAAATCCTGGTGTTCTGTGAGGAATCCCTGGTCACCAACCCACTCCCGTGTGGCATAACCAGTCAACTTCAGATCAATTTCATCATCCACCCAGGCCTCTGTTGCACCTACCTGTGGTACATTGATAGTAACCCTACTGAATCCACCATTGTTACCTGCTTCATAGATACCATTCCTGTCAGTCACCAGTGGCCTCAAATCAATACCATCAGTGTTGAAATCACCTTCACCACATTCATAATCTGGGACAATGATATAGACACTAACATAAGCACCGGCACACCAGTCACTGAACTTCTGTCTGAACAAGGTGAACTCATATCCTTCATCTACCTCTATACCCTGTTCACCAATGAAATTGAGGATACCCTTCAATACACTCACAGCATCACTCTGGACAAAATCAATGTTTGATTCATCCTTGGTCAATCTGTCAATGTAATAAAGAATATAATTGTACCTGATAGTTCCAACAGTCATCTTGTTGGCAGTCATAGGGGTTGCTACAAAACAACCAAACCTGTTTTCCTTACCATTGATGGTGTAAACATCACCTACAAAGGCATCATTCACAAGATAATTGCTGCTGGCAACATTAACCAACAACTTATTTAACTCTGATAATATCATTTTATTAAATATTTTTATTTATTATCTGGCAGATCACTCCTGAGTCCACAGGAACATCCACCCCATCCAAGATAAAGACCAGTCTTGTACTGCCTGTTATTGGCACTCATCTTACCACAAATGTGTCTGTGATACTCTGGATACTCTGTTGAATTGGCATTAAGGTAATCAGTAAGTCTGTTACCATAGAAGACTGCATCATTTTCATACTTCTGGACTATATACTGGAAATCCTTCATATATGGTCTGGTAGTCCATTCAGTGTTGGCCTCCACCAATCCCTGGTTCTTGAACTTCCAGGAAATAGGAATAGCACACTCTGCCAGTGTCTGGAAACAGAGGTAAGGTATGATGTACTCATCCAAAAGGAACTTGTACTTCTGGTTTGCCTGGTTCTTGATGGAATTGTCACCTACCATATCACAGATGGTTTCATACAATGCACCACCAATGAGTGGTTGTAATCCCTTATCCTGGGCCAACTGGATAGATGGTTTCAAATAACCACCCCAAAGATTATCATCAATCAGTCCTTCTGACTTCAATATTTCTTCACTTATAAGGTAGATCATAATTACATTATATTATTTTGTCTTAATTTTCTATTGGCTCTGTGTCTTTTTTGTTGAGCCCTCAATTTGTTTGGGTTTTCTTCCCTCCACTTTTTTAAGTATTCTTTATGGTATTCTTTCTTTTCTTCCAGGTGAGCAATCATATATGCTTTACTTCTTTCCTTCACCTTTTCTTTGTTCTTCAAATACCATTGTCTTTGATACTCCTTCCTTTGTTCTTTATGTTTTTCAACATAATCCCTTAAATATTCTTTATAACCTTCTTGACCAACACCCTGATAGTTTCCACTTTCACCACCTTTTGAAAGGTTATAACCTTTATCAGAATTTGAAGTACCATAGTATGAAATCAGATACTGTTCTAGGTAAAACATTTCAGACTCTGAATCCACTTCAAACACCTGGTGATCAAAATTATCCCAACCATATTTCTGAATTGAATTCCAAAAGAAATGATGTCTTTTGTAGTTACAACCATTACAACCCCATCTTCTTTGTGGTTTTTGTCTGGTTACACCAACATATTTTTTATCATTCACCTTATTGGTGTGTACATAAACAGAATAACTCACTACTCAATACCTTCTTTGTCTTCTGCATCTTCAAGTGTAAAAGTCTTGAACTTAATAAGGAACCCAAATGACTTGAATGCCCTTTCAATATCCTTCTGTATAGGCATAACCACAGTCTTGTTGTACAGTGAAAATGCCTGTAAGTACTCTTCCCTAGAAAAACCATTCCCCTCAACAGACAAACCAAAGAGTTCAGGTGTTGCCCTGAATGAAATAAAGATGTCCTCTTTTACATACTTTGCTAATGACTGGTATTTTTCATCATATCCATCATCCTGTATTTTGGCTATTTCACAGGCATTTTCCTTACTGTCATTGAAGAGCAGGAGGAAGGATCCAGCATTGTCTGTACCACAGAACTTTTCCTTTACATCCCTTTCGATTCTGGCCTGTGTGTCCTCATCAGGAGTGCCATTGTTGAATGAAATGATGGCATTGGAAGCAAATCCCTTTACAATGTTATTGAGGTGGAAATTACTGATTTCTGTACTTATCTTCACAGACTTCAATGCACCAATGTACATAGGAACAGGGTAGATACCCCTTGTCTTGTGTCCCTTGTAATAATAGATACAAGTACCCTTGTCAAATCCAGGATACCAGGACTTGTATTCCAGTGCTTTCTTGGCATACTTACCCCAGTCATCACTGTAATAGACCTTCTTTTCATCCTCTGACCTTCTGCACTTCTGGAAATCCAACCAGTACATAGCCTCAACCTTACCACTCTTATACATCAACTGTACTGCAAATCCACCAAAAATCAAATAATCAAAGACACACCTCTTTACAATGTCTTCCAGTGTTTCATACTTGTCATTCACCACATCAAAGGCGGAAAGGACACCACTACCAAACACATAGTCTGCTGTACCATTGATCACTGATTGCAGAATGGCAGAATTCTGGTACATATCATATACATCCTGTGGGAATCTGTTATCCTTACCCCAGGATACATAATCAAATCCAGACCTCTGTACTTCCTTTGCATCTGGCATGACTGTCTGTTCAAGCTCAAATGCACTAAACATCATCTTATCTTTCATAAACTACATTTTGTTTCTTTTCATTGTATTGGGTTGATTCAGCAATGTAATCACCCACCTGCATAAGACCAACCTCACTTCCTATCTGATACCTGTAAGTACCATCCTTCAATTCCACATTGGAAAGGTCAATGAGGTAATATCTGTCATCATCACTTAAATCAACAAATTCCAATTCATTCTTTTCATCAGTCAACTCATTGATCACAACCAATTTGTTTGATGTTTCAGCAGAATGCCTTGGAAATTGCACTGTTTCATTTTCAAAATATATCATTTCAATCCTGTTTTATAGTATTTATGAAAAAAGACCCAGGTTATTAACCCAGGTCTTTCAACTCAATTTATCACTCCCAATTAAGCAACTGTTGAAGGAAGTGATGCAATCAATGACTCATCAAGCAAATAAGGAAGAGTAGAACAATAGTCCTGTATAGTGATGTCATATCCGGCAAAGTCACCCATAGCAGCACCAGTCTGTGCTGTACCACTTGTGAAAGTAAGTGGGTGCTCAATACCAAGACCATAGTACTCACCAGTGTTTGTTTCCACAATAGCTGCTGTGTTACCCCTGAGGATTTCAGCAACTTCCTTTCTACCATCCTCTGTGAGCTTGGTGAATTTCATGTTAAGGTCAGTCTGCACAAAGACTGTTCCATTGGTTTCATCAGCATTAAGGGTACTGTTCATAGCACCATTACCAACTCTGAATCTGTACAACTTAAATGCACTGATAGCAGAAGTATAATATCTGCTAGAAGAAAGGAAAGGTGCAGCAGCATTCCAGTCAGCCAACCAAACATTCTTGATACCACCAACTGAATCCTTACAGCCAAAATCTAAACCTTTAAGTGTAATTCCACATGCACTCATATATTATTCAATTATTTTATTTTCTTTATAAATGGGGGCAGGCATATCCTACCCCCAGGACATCAATCTGTTGAATTAAGCAATAGTCTTAACAACTACCTGATCAGGGAATGCAACCTGGACACCAGCATTGAACTTAACAGCAAGTCTGAACTCCTGGTTGTCCTTTGAATACCAAAGGTCAAATGTTTCCTGATCACCCTCAAGGTCAGTACCATAGAAGAAGTTACCCTTCAAATCACCAGCTACAATCTTCTTTGTACCATTCAAACCAGGAACACCATAGATTCTGGTTGAAGTACCAGGGATGACAATTGACATACCCTCATCTACCTTAGGATCATAGTGGTAGAGGTTTTCAGAATTCAACTCACCAATATAAGACCTAAATGCATCTTCACCCATTACAATACTTGCAGAATGAAGGATTTCAAGAGGAATGTTTGCATAAGCATCATAAACTTCCTGTGCAATGTTGTTACCAGATACAGCTGCTATCTTAATAACATCTGTTTCTGCATTAAGGATCTTCAAAAGACCATCAAAGATACTAAGGTTTCCTGTTGCAGTAGTGTCACCCTGCCATATTGCCTTTTCTACTTCTGCATTGACATGTGCAATGATGTCAGCAACAAATGACTCTTCAAAAGGAAGAGTTTCCTTACCAGCAGCGACCTTTACTTCATAACCTGCCCAGTAATCCAAAAGGGTTCTGTCACAGAAGTTCATGTTTACCTTGACATGACCAACCTCGATTTCCCTCTGTGAAAGGGTGTTGGTACCTGCCTGGTTCCAACCACAAGAACTGCCATCACCAAAGACAACAGAAGTGGTAAGGATGTTCAAAGCAGCCTTTGATTTAACACCTGTCTGGAGGTTAAACAAATCTGCACTCTTAGGAGCAAGAACAGCCTTTCTAATCAAAGGAAGCCTCTGCTCATCTACATAAGTTGTTAAACTTGAAACATTAATAGCCATAGTTTATAAAAATTTTAATTATATATTATTTTTCAAAGTACTTCATTGCTCCCTTTGATTCCTTGGTGGCAATGTCTTTGATTTCTTTTTCTGCAGGTTTCAACTGACTGAACTCCATATCATCCTTTTCCTTCTGGAGCTCTGCAATAGCAGCCCTAAGATCTGCAAGCTCATTTTCAAGGGCTTCAAGTCTTTTTTCATACATATCAGGTTCTGGTTCAGTAGTAGGTTTTTCCTCTGGCTGTTCCTCTGCCTGCTGTACTGGTTCTGCCTCTGGTTCAGATGTTGGTTCCTCAGCAGGAACTACCTTACCATCCACAACCTTATACTCACCATACTGACCATCAGGTGCAGGAACAATGTTACCAGACTCATCCTCAATGTAGACTTCCATACCCTCTGTAAGTACATCACCTTCAAAAATGAGGATTCCTTCCTCTGTTTCAACCTTTCCAAGCTTCATCAGATCCCTGAAAAGTTTCATAACATTCATTTTCATAATATTTATGGATTTATTATTTATATAAATTATCTATCCAGGTGTCATAATCCTCCACTTCAGAAAGCTTTACTTCATCACCATATCCAAACCAACCCTGTAAGGAAAATCCCCTCAATTTGTGGTCTTCCTTTATGGCATTCCATACTTCATCATTTTCTACCTTAAAAGTGGCAATCCATGAACCATCAGTTACATCCTGGAACTCAATTGGTGAAACATTTCTGTTACTATCCTTGATATAAGACTCAATCATAGTGAGTCCTTCTATCATTTCACCCTGGTGCTCAATGTTTACCTGGTTACCAAGACCATTCTTGAAATATCTTAACATCATCTTCTTGATGGTATCCTTATCAAACAGAATACAATGAATACCAAACTGATCATTCTTCCTCAAAATAGGTGTATCAGCAAGACATACTACACCAGTGATTTCCCTCTTTTCCTCATCAAACTGTGTGAAATTCATCTTCTGCTCCTTTGAAAAAGCAAGGAAATCAACCTCAACAGCAGGGAACTCTACCAAAGAAATGGCATTCATACCCAACTGTTCATCATCATCTATTGTGACCTTAAATATCTTCATTACAGTATTTATGAAATTATTTTAATATCTTTTAATATGTTGCTCGACTTTCAGCAACTTTGACTTTATTTTGAGTTTCACTTATTTCATGCTCCAACACATAAACCTTCTGATCCTTTATTGTTGTCTGGGTAATAGCACCATCTACTGTCTGACTGAAATCCTGTGATGCACCAACCACTGATGGCATACTGATTGATGGTACATAAGAACCTGCTGAACTTGAAGAAGAACCATCTGCACTGACCTGACCAATCTTCACTATGGAAGCAATACCAGCAGCAGCAATAGAAGCAGCCTGTGCAGCAGCCAAGATGATGTCCCATGGACCTGATTTGGTGGTAAAAGCACCAGACATAGCTGTGGCAATACCCACCAACATCTGTATGGTAGTGGCAGCAATGGCCATTCCCTTCTGCTCCTCTGTTCCTTCTTCCATTACATCACTGATACTACCAATAATGTCACCTATAGTACCAGCCAATGTGGAATAGTTCTTAATGTGCTGCTGTCTTATCTTTTGCTGTTTATCCTCTTCATCCTCAACAATCCTGGTCTTTTCCTCCTCATACCACTTCTGGATAGCAAGTGTGTCCTGACCTTCCTTGGTGGCAGCATCAATCAACATCTGATACCTCTTATCCAGTGCCTCCTGTTCAGTGAGCAAGTCCTCATAGAATGATTCAAGCATACTCTGTCTTGCCTCATGATCCCTCTGCTTCTGTGCTTCAATCCTTTCCTTTTCTTTTTGTTCTTCTGCCTCTTTCTTGGCTCTTTCCCTTTCAGCTTCATCTGTAAAGTGGTTTTCCCAATCCTGTAACCACTGTTCCTTTTCCAGTACAACAGCTTTGTACTCCTCACTGTCTTTCTTATAAAGACCCAGCATTGTATCAAAGTAGTTTTCCTGGATTTTCCTGCTTGCCTCACTGTACTTATCTGCTTCACTACCCCTCAACCTGGCAGCAGCCATATCCCTTTCATACTTGGCTAACTTGGCAGCAGCCTCAATCCTCTTCTTGTACTCATCCTCTGCAATCTTTGCCCTCTTGTCAGCCTCTTCCTGGGCTTTCTTTGTCCTTTCGGCTTCCCTCTTGGCCTCTGATGCAGCAACACCTTCATTGAAGTTCTTTACTATACTGAATCCATCCTTCAATGAATCCCATGCACCCTTGAAATCACCCCTCAACATCTTACCCAATGCCTGGGCAATACCCTTCAATGAGGAAGTAAACACATTAAACACACCCTTTGCAATGTCACCAAGGTGTTCCATTTTTTCAGCACTCAATCCAATGGCCTCTGTGAACTCATCCCAATAGGCAATGACACTACCAAGTACCACTACCAAAGCACCAAGACCAGTACTGATAAGAGCAATCTTGAACCCATTCAATGACTTACTACCTGCATTTACAGCAATAGTCAACCTCTTGAATGCCTTTATACCATCATCCAACTTACTCAATCCCTCTGTGATACCAATAAGACTGGTCATAGTGGCTGTGATCTTCTTCTGGACTTCCTCATTTTCAACACCAAATAAAGACATAGCACCAGTAGCTGCTGTGATTGCACCTGCAATACCACTCATTGTCTTTGTCACATTACCCATCTTCTGACCAAAATCCATTGCAGAATTGTTGATTTCCTGCATCTGTTCCTTCAACTCATTCTGGATATTGGCTGCCCTCTGCATTGCATCAGAATACTCCTCTGTTCCCTTCTGTGTGTTAAGAAGCTGGTCCTTCAAATCCTTGAGTTCCTTCCTCAAATCCTTGACTGATCTGGTACTTTCACTTGTCTGTATTTTTACTTCTTCAACTATCATCTGTGAATCATTTTCTTTCTATTATTTATGAGTTATTTTAGGTTATTGACATCACTGATCTGAATAAGTTCAACCTTGGTAGATTCAGTACTGTTAGGATTGAAATCAATAATCTTGTTCACCAGGAACACACAGTTGTCAATAACAAACAACTGATTGAACTTGAAGTTGATAAACTCTGGGTAACTCATTCTTACATAACAAGTTACCTTCTTGTTGTGTACATTGAAGATTTCATTGAGGTAGTTCTTCCACCTGTTGTAGATTGAATAGTTGTCCATGTTACTTGGAAGATAACCATTGTAAACCTCCTTTGGAACACCAAAGGTTGTCCAGTAAAGGTAAGTATGGTTTTCATTATCTGTCCTGCTTATGTAGTTGTCAAACTGTGGAATACCATTCAAATGAAGAAGATAATCATCTGCTATCCAATTACTGTTGTGCTCAAGATAAGTGTATTCACCAGTGTTCTTCTGATTGGGTGTGTCATCTGAAATGAAATAGAAAGGAACATTTGGTTGTATGTAGTTATACCTGTTACCCAACCTGAAGGCAAAGAAAGGATAATACTCTATTTCACCATCCTTGTTCAAGGTGTTGATGACCTTGTTTGTAAATATAGGATTGTAGTACTTGATTGGTGCAGTAGTGTTAAGATTGACCCAACTCAGACATTTCATATCCTCTGGAATGAACACACTTTCATCCTCATCTGGTATCAATGAAAGACTTTCATTGTTTATGTCAATAAGTGTACTTATATCAAGGTCACCATACTCCACACCATTGTTCTTGTAATACTTGATCCCCTTCTTACTTTTGTTTGGCTTATATCCATAGTTCACCTTGTAGAACTTGTCAACAATAGGTTCAATAACCACATCCTTACTATAATCAACAGTTACCTCTTTATAGGTGATATTATCATCATTGAAATAACCTGATTTCAGATTGATTGTCTTGGTCATATAGTCAATATCAAAGGCCAACCTGAACTTCTTCACATAATCTATCAACCACCTGAAAGGATTGAAGTCCTTTCCCAATACATCCTGGATTGTCCAGTATGAACCCGACCTGTAGGTGTTTGTTGATACATTCATAGACTGGATTGGCCTGAAATAAGACTCCCAGGTTGAACCTTCATCATTCCATACCTCATCAAGGTACTTGCTATTCTTGAAAGGACACAATGGCTCATAATCACTGTGACTTATGTTTTCAGTCACCATTGTACCATACTGAAGATCAATCACATCACATCCCAACTTGAACTTGAAAGAATTGGTGTTCAATACATCATTACCAAAATTGTATATCTGGGTAACCTCACAATACTCATTGTTTGAACTACCATTAACCCAACTACAGGAATTTGGTACAATGTTCTTTGAACTCAACTTCCTCAGTTTAGTCCATACACCTGTCAACTCATAATGGCTCCATCTATAAGTGAAGAAACCAGGATGCTTATATACACTGTGTACTGTGTCATCTACCAGATACAACTTGTTGATCAACACATCATTTGCATCATATACACCAATGTACCTCACTGGTATGTTGGTGATATTGTCAAGGTTGTAATATGCCCACTTACCATTACTGTTGAACCCATCAGTATTTCCTACACCTTTCACCCTGTCCCTCACTACTACACCATCTGCATTCAATGTTAAGGTGATACTGGCCTCACCAGAGGAACCAGATATAGTGATAAGTCCATCACTTCCCTCATTGTAAGTGTAACCATCCAACTCAACTGTTGAAGTGGAAGGCCTGTATGTCATAGGCCAGTTCATAGACCTTTCAGAATTGTTCCATGTAACAAGTCCATTAAAACCCTCACCTGAATCAATTATACTTTCATTTCCAGGAAAGAAACACAAATCCTTGTAATAAGGATTGTTACTGTTGAACCAGTCTGAATCCAAAACCAACTGGTAACCATCATAACCACCATTATTGATTTCATTCTGGACCAACTGGATAATCTTGTCAACATACACATAAGGTCTTGTCATATAGGACCTGATTTCTGTGTACTGGTTGAAATCCAATCCATCCTTTACATATATGTCTGCATAGGTGATACTCCTGGTGGTGTTGATTACATCTACAAAATTCTTCACCTCACCTGTACCATATTCCTCATATCCACTGGTGTTGAAATTGTCATTCTTACCTATCATCTGGGGTGCAAAACCAAAGAAATCATACCAGTTGTCAGAAGTCCAGTCAAGACTGTGAACTGGATTCTGGAAACTGGTTGCAACTGTCATTGCATTCATCTTGATTGTCTTCCACCATCCATTGGATCCAGGAATGTAATCCTTCAATGGTTTTTCCTTCAAATCACAGAATATACTTCCCAACTGACCATACAGATTCACCTCATAAGTCTTGTCCTTCAAATTCACACTGTTCAATACAGAATATCCATCCATAACTATACTTCCATTGAAAGTCATAGTCATAGGAATTTTCTGCGACGGATCATACGAAATTATGTCCTCATTCACAAGTACTTGATGTTCAAGCTTATACACATAGTTGAACAACTCATTGTTACGAGGGGTCATAGGAATTTTGATTGTCTTGGAGTAGTCCACAATGATACTGGTCAAATCAGTAAGCTCTGTGAACTGCTTGTTCAACACAAAATCAATGTCCTTGTTGATCTCAACCTGGTGACCATCCAAAAATAACTCTATCTTCATATTACTTAAATCTTTATATTATTTATGAATCAGAAAAGGACTTGAATTGCTTCAAGTCCTTTTCTGATTCCTTTTTGTTTCACTTATTTTCCTCTTTGTTTCCTCTGATCTTGGTATACCTCTTTTTGAAAAACCACATCTTTGAAAATGTGATCCATAATATAAATTGTACTCAAATGTACACCACTCAAGGTTGTCAACAATATTATTTGACTTATCCTCATCTTTATGGTTCACCTGTGGAAGTTTGTCAGGGTTTGGAATAAATGCTTCTGCTACAAGTCTGTGGACAAGAAATCTTTTTGTTACACCATTCAATGTCAAACCAACACTGTAATACCCATTGTTTAATTTCTGTGTTTTCATCAATTTATCAACTCCACTTCTGTGATAATTTATAGATCTAATATTACCAATGTTACTAACTTGGTACTTTCCTTCATAATTTGCTATATCTAACCATATTTCCATATATTAAATATAACAAAACATAGGTCTTTACATATTAATGATACACCTCAAATGTTATTTTCAATGTGGGTACCCTGTTATTGGTGGAATAAGTAGACCTCACATCTATCTTTTCCACATCCTTCACCTTCCCCTCCAGGGATGTAGTGGAAGATGTCATCATTCCAGGTATGTTAATGAAGTCATTACCAAAAGACTTCATAACAGCACTCTTTGCATTCTGTAATGCCAACATCACATGGTAGTAGTTTACACCACCCATATAACCGGCATTTATGTTCAACCAATCAGGGTCTATGAAACACTCTATTTCATACCTGTTGGTCATACTGCCATTGTGGGAATCACCATACCTGTCAATGTAGTTAACCTTTTCCAACTTGTCAGAAGTGGAACCAACAAGACGCCCACCCTTGCACAGAAGGGGGACCTTGAACTTTGAGGTGGTGGCATCATAATGAATGAAACCACAATTGGATAATTCAATATACAAGTAAGGACAGGAGGAATCCTGAACTGGCATTGGAAGGTTGGTACCCTCTGGAGCCCAAGTGATTGTAGAAGTGGAAGTAGTGTATGTGGATCCAATGAAGGTGAACTTGATAGTCACAGTCACAGAAAATACCTGATTTCCTGCCTTTTCCTGACCATCAATATAACTTTCAATCCAGTCTGAACAATCCACCTCATAAGTACCTCCAAAATACCTGGTCTTACCTATGAATATGGTGCTGTCAGATATGGAAACCTGATATTCTATCCTGTCTGTGCCAGATGGTACTGTAGGTCTTGCTATATACCTTTTCCTGTTTTGATTAATATTAATCATATCTTTATAATGTCTTTTATTTGTTCTTCTATTTCCTTTGGATCCAAAGTACTCAATGCCTCCATTATATCCACTTTTTCCATTATACCCTTTGATCTGGAACTCAAATCAGCCTGCTTAACCACTCCTAACTTGTTCATCCTTGGTAATGGAGGTGTTGCTAATGACAGTTCCCTTGGTGTTGGTAACTTTGGTGGTCTGGTCCTGTCCTTCAACCACTTGAAGTAATCCTCCATCAACAGACTGATAACATAACCATCAGCCTCCTCCCTCACCCTGTACTGTATGGAGTTCTTCAACCTTCCAGTCCTCACAGGTACCAGATTCCTCAACTGATCAACCAAGTCCTGACCAACTGGATTTACATTCATCTTGATTTCACTCATTTCTTCATCATTTTTTTCATCTGCTGTTCCTTGAAGGCATTCCAGTCAATATTGAATAAGGTCAGATTGAACAACTCTGTCACAGGCATTACCATCACCTCATGAAGATTCAATCCAGTCCACTCAATTGCTGTTCTAACATAAAGGAGGATTCCATAGTTTGTGATACCAGTCTTTGGAGTTCCGGACTCTTCCTCAGTGCCTTCACTGAAAAGTCTTTCATAACTCTTATGCAAGCCCTGAACTCCAAAATAAAAAAATTGAATATCCCCTTGGCCTCCACAATATTCATTGTCTTTATGTCCTCATACACCTGATCCAAATCCTCACCATACTCCTTCCCTTCAGGAATAAGGAACACTGCCAGTATCTTCACCAAATCATTGGTTGGAGCCAACTTACTGAAATCCATATACCTGGCTACACTCAAATCCTGTATGTCATATAAACAGTTGTACTTCCTTCCATTCAATACATAGGATTTCCTCACTATTGTGTTGGGCATTGGCTCATTCAGGAAATCCAACTTCCTCAACTCCTTACAGAACTCCTTCCAGGTCATATCATCACTGTTGATCCCTAACAATATAGAGGCAGCTTCTATCTGACCATCCATATCCTTCAAATCCAATCCCTGTATCCTCTGGAACTGCTCAACAGTCACATCATACCAGGTCATTCCAGTCAACTGGCTCATTTTCTTCTTAAACCACTTCATATCTAAAATTCCTTTTCATTATTTATGGGTCTATTTAACCATTGAATACACATACCTTCCACTGTTCTTTCCCCTCAAATAAGTAACTACATACCTCAAGGCATCCATACAGTGATTGTTCTTGTCCTCCAATGTATCAGTGTAATTACCATCACCATCCTGCTCATATCCATAAGTCTTGAACTCCTTTGCAAGGGCTGTGGTCAACTCTGCACAACAATGGATCTCAAAGTTGTTTACCAACTGCACACCCTCAAAAACACTGTTGTTACCCTTGACACAGGGCTTCACAGGAATACCTGCATTCTTCAGTTCATGGATGATCTGGGGTTCTGCACTATCAGCAATAATCAAACAACCCTTCTTACAGTACTTCCATATTGAGTTCTTGATGTCTGTCACATCCATACCCTGCTTACAGAACACTGTGTCAACATACAACTTATTACCATCAATTTCTACCCTCACCATAGCAGTAGGGTCATTGTAACCAAAATCCAATCCATAAACAGGGTTTTCAAAATGATGACTCCTGGGTGGATCAAAGATGACCTTGGGATAAGCTAATCCCTCCCTCAAATACTCCTTACCTTCACCATAGATTGCCCACCATCTACTGTTGTTCCTGTTACTTTCAATTTCCCTGATCTGCTCCTTGGTCAAAAACTCATTGTCCAGATAAGTACTGTGGAACTCAATGAAATCCTCCCTCCCCTTATAATTATCAATCCAAAACTGGGCACTGGGGTTGTAATCAATGAACTTGGTTCCCTTGGTCCTAACAAAGAGTTGCTTTATCTTTTCCTCTGCTATGTAATTACACTCATTCACATACAAGATGTCCCTGGCTGCACCATGTAACTTACCAGCATTATCAGCAGAAAAGAATTCAATCTTGTTGTTGTTATTGAAGGTGTATAACATTTCAGTCTTGTTAAGATCAACAAATCCAACCCTTCCATTACTATTAAGGATGGCCTCAAAATCCCTCAATGCACCCCTCCTCAAATGTGGTACTGATCTACTCACAACACTAATCATCAAATCATGATGGTTTTCACTGATAAGGATAAGATACAACAATTGGAGGGTACTATAAGTCTTTCCACTTCTGGTACCCCCATAATTGCTTATTATGGTGTATTTTCCTGACTGGTAAGCATCCAGTGTCTTTAAAAATACACTGGATAAGGTCATCATAGATTACTAATCTTGTCAATTATATCTGGATCTGCACACTTGATTTCAATGGTAGGTGTACTGTTGATATTGGTTGTATCACTCACGGTCTTCACTCCAAACCTCTTCAACTCACCTTCATCACAGATCATCTTATATAACTGCTCTGTTGATTTGGTGTCCTTTGCATCCTTCTTCAACTTACTGTACAGTTCCTCTTTAAGGTTGACCTGCAACCTCATCCTGTTCCTTTCAATCAACCTGGCAGCTGTATCATAATCAGTCTTACTCAACCTGGTAAGATCCACATTGAGTACTGCTGCCATTTCTTCTACATTGGCAATAGTCTTATAATGCATCAGACATTCCTTTATCTGCCTCAATGATAACTTTGTCTTCATCTTTCTTTACTCTTGGTTTTCTTGGTTTTCTTTCTTTCTTTGATTCCTCCTGGATCTTCTGTTCCTCCTCCATCTTACTCTTATAGGAAAAGTACAGTCTTCCAACAGAAGTCATCATCTGTAATACACATCCTCCACAGGTAATGTTGGCCTGCCTGTTAAGGGTTTCATTGTAGATCCTCTGAATGACCTCCAACTCCTCCTTCAACAACCCAGTACAGTACCTGGATTCAATAGCCCTGGTGAAATCCTTTTCATAAAGCATCACCAACTTGTAATCCTCTTCATTAAATGGCCTCATATCAACTTATTAATTATTTTTAAAAATGTTTCCCTGATCAATATGATGATGTCCTTAATAACAGGAGTCATCACACATATACCTAACAAATATGCTGTCATCCACAGTGATAGACTATGAGTGATCAGCATATAGAATAATCCTACCCACCACAGGATACAG
>Ga0326513_10000824_pt1 | contig 26214 bp, 26 predicted proteins | sample 2_2465_0518_D_FD_203654 | JGI IMG/M metagenome (GOLD analysis project Ga0326513, IMG submission 203654) | Bovine rumen microbial communities from UC Davis, California, United States - 2_2465_0518 | ecosystem: Host-associated > Mammals > Digestive system > Stomach > Rumen | place: USA... | reverse complement strand
GCCGGTTTTGCATTATAGTTTTCAATAAAGAATAAGCCGCGTTCAACTATATCTTTAATATCATAAGCAAAACAATAATGATAGAAAGTAGAAGTATTAAAATCATGCATATAAAGTGCATAATTCCACATGGCTTCCATAGCTTCGTTAGCAGTTTTAAAGCCATATTTTTTATTTAATTCATAATAAAGTTTATTAAAAGCCAAAAGTTTTTGATGTGGTTTAGACATTTCTGATAAGAGAGTTACAATGTCTTTTTGTGCAATATTGGCATTTGCGTCAACAGATGCATTTGCAACATTGTCAGAATCAATAAAACCTTCAATAAAATCAGTAAGACTTAATTTTTCATCATCAAGGCCTTGCAATTTAAGAAATTCTTCTCCATAGGTCTCGGCCATTTTATTAAACTAAGTCTGAAAATTTTTCTTTGTTCGTATATTAATGTTCATGCGCGTTCACCCATTTAATTGCTTCTGAAAAATCAAACAACCCATCATCTGTTTCGAGCATAGGTGCAGAAGCAAAGTCTCTCCTTGTCATTTCTACTAAGTCATTACAGACTTCATATTGTATTCCCGCACGTTCCAATTTCATCTCAAGCGCGCGGCATTTAGGACAATTAGTACTATAGAGTTTAATCATATACTTGGTCCTCAAAGGAATCACAATATTCACAAATTCCATCTACAAAATGGTGCTCACATTTTGCACGTAATTCATCATTAACTTTCATAAGAAGTTGAATTTCATCTGTAAGCACAAATTTATCAAGTGCCTTACGAATCTTTTCATTATTTTCATCAATTTTCTTTCTAATTTCGATGCCACTCATTAATCAGTTTTCCTCCCTATATTATTACATTTGGTGTACTATAAAACATATCAAATACATCATAATTACGCTTTCGGATGTATTGAAAACTTTCACGCATTTCTTGTTGAGTTATAGAAATATGATTCCATGGCACTGTTTCAATATATGCTCTACGTTTCCAAGCACACCATTCATAAAGTGTTTCTCGATGCGGGCGAATAAATTCACAATATGATCGCCCATAATAACAACTAAATAACTTTATAAGAATAATTAATTCTCTCGTTTTAAATAATTCGTTGTCTATATTAAGTAAAATCTTTGTGTCATGACTTCGTAAAAATAATAATTGCTTATAAAATTCTGATAGACGATGATCTATAAAATCATTCTCGTCGGAGCATCCAAATGCAAAGTTATAAATCATTTGTCGAAGTCCAAGAATAGGTTTTTCGCATAGGGCGGCCAGCTCATCGGTTGTAAATAATCCATTATACTGTAGATAGAAACATGTACCCATCGGCGGCAATTTAAGCCATTTCATGAGTTCATCAAATGTATATACATTGATTGGATATTTATTTCCAATTCTATATGGTAAACCACTCGGCCGCTGTCTACTTACATCTTCTAATAATTCAAAAGCATTTGGTATAGAAGCCAAATCATAATCATGTAAAATTACGGATGGATGACGTGGCTAAAGTCGTTCATATGGAAAATCTTCTAATGTTTTTCCATCTAATGAAAGTCGTGCATGAGTAGCATATAGAATAGTTCTAATTTCTTCTCTCTGTCGCTTTTTAGTGCCATATAGCTCTTTATATTTTCGGTATATCTCAAAATCTGGATATATATGTTCCATTTCTGGATCAAATTGTTTATATATCTGTGAGAAGGCGCGGCCGCCATAATCGACAGTTGGATTTAAAATAATATCATCATAAATTCCATCATCATATTCTTTTCTAAAAAAAGTTTTGCTATACATAGATGGATTTAAGTTATCGTTAAATACAACTATATCTTTTTTCTATTTGCGCCAAGCGGCATATTTGGCACACTCTAAATTAGGCATGACTTGGGGATAATGGAAGAAATCCCAATCATATATTAATATTGTACTCATGAGACTTCTTCTGCCCTTTCTGTTTTAATTACCAATCTATCACCATTAATATCAGTAATCTGCTCAATTCTATGCCATGGAGTTGCTTTATATACCTTCGCAATAAAACTTTCTTCTTGACGAATACCGGTTACAATAATCTTATTACCACGTGTGAAAATTGATTTTTCAATCACATGTTTTTTACCATCTGGACCTTTCATTGAGATCTGTTTATCATAAGCTTCAAAAGCTCCATAAACTTTTACTGATACAACTCCATCTGGAGTTAATAATGATACTGTTTTCTTTGCCTTATCTCTATCCAAAACTGTTCCAGCAATTCGATGTAATCTAAAAATTGGAACTTGTTTACCTTTAATTGGGATGACTCTTTCTACTTCTGCTTGTTCACTTAAATCAAAAAAGTTATCAATCATATAAAGATCTAAATCAACATTAGCCAATTCATGTGGATGTGAATAAAATGAAACTGAATCCATTTCCCATTTACTCAAATTACCCAAACAATACTTATTCCATACATCCGCAGTTAATCTATTATTAACTGCTTCTAATAATTCTTGGTTATGTTCTTTAACATATGGTCTAATAATATCCATTTGCTTTTTATAAATTTTATCCCATACGTCTTGTTTAATTCTAAAACCACTTTCTGTAAATTGATCTGGTACACAATCATCAACATCAAAATAAGTTTCAAGAAATTTATAGGCCGGCGCATCTAATCCATACCAAGGCTCACTTAATTTCATTTTCTTTATATATTTATTAAAATTAAATACTCGACGCTGGAGATCATATTCATCTGGAATTAAACCAAAATCAATTAACATTTTCATATTCTGAAGAGTAATGCGCTTTTTGGTATCACTAATCATATCAACATATTTGTGCATTAATTCAACCCGATCTCCAAAACCATCGAAAGCTCCAGATTTGATTAAATTAATCATTTGCACTTTATTAACTTTTACTTTTGCCAAAAAATCTTCAATAGATTTATACGGACGATTTGCAATAATTGTTTTAACTAATTCTTCTCCAACTCGTGTAATCCCACTGATACCATAACGAATTACATTTGCTTCCATATCTGGAGAAAAAGTATATGTAGATTTATTAATATCTGGTGGCTGGACGATGATTCCACTCATACGCATTTTTCCAATTGCTGTCGCAATTTTTCCATAGTTTGTAGCTGAAGTTTTCTTTTTCTTTTTGTCAACTGTTACTTCTTCATCGTCATCTTCATCGTCTTCTTCTTCGTCATTACCAAATTCTTCTATATCACAAGAATAAGTTTCTTCTATGACTTCATTATCTTCATCAATTTCTTCTTTTTCATCACCGCCCGCATCATTAATAAGACACGCGCAATTCCAGAAAATAATTGGATAATGATATGCAAGATTCATTTCTTGAAGAGCGATCAAACTATATGCAAGCGTATGACTTTGATTAAATCCATACCCACGGCTCATTGCAATCAAAACATTCCAAACATAATTTGTGAACTTTTGATTAATACCTTTTTCTTTGGTGACTTCAAAAAATTCTTTTGTAAGTGCATCATAATCTTTTGGATTCTTTTTTGCAATTGACTTACGAAGTTTATCTGCCCATGTTAGACTAAAACCACCAAGTTCCGGAAGTTGAACGAGTTCCATAAACTGCTCTTGTGCAATACAAAGACCATATGACATACCAAGAACTGGTTCAAGAATTTTTCGTTCGTCTTCGCCCAACCCATATCGTTCCATTTCTTTTTCCCATTCATTTGGGTTTGCTTTGAAACGTGCGAGCTTATCCGTGGGCATTTCTCCACCTTTTTCTTGAGCCATAAGACGAATTGTGGAGTTAAGAATTGCAAGATCATCAACTGAAGTCGGTTTTAAAGTTGCAATTCCATTAATACCAGATTGTTTTTCCATTTGAAACAAAGATGTAATTTCATGATTCCAAACCATTTCCCACATCTTTGGGTTATCTCTTTCAATTTTATAAATACCAATTACATTTTCATAAGTTTCTTTTAATGTACGCTCCCGCTCAATTAATCCAGCATCACATAAAAGATCAATACAATTATGAATCTTATCCATAGCTTCAACTGACAATGCATCATATTTAATAAGACTTACATCTTCACAGTCATGAAGCTCAAATTGAGTGCAAATCGTACCATCTGGCGCCCGCATTAATGCAGTTGAATTTGTAAAAGGTTCATCAACAAAAATAACACCACCTGCGTGAATACCAGAACCACAGATTAATCCTTCAATCTTTTGAGCTACATTCCAAAGTTCTGGATAGTTATTCATTTCAATAATGAATTGTTTTATTGGACTAAAGTCATTTTCAACATCACCATTATAACACTGACTCAAAGTCCTTAACATACCACGATCTGCTGGAATCAAACTTGCAATATACTGTGCTATATCTACATCAATACCTAAGCCACGCGCGGCCGTAAGAATTGCAGACTTGGATTTTTCTGTACGAAATGTTGCCACATTTGCAACTCTATCGTCGCCATAATATTTACGAAATGCATTTAAAACTTGAGCACGCCGGCCGCCTTCAATATCGAAATCAACGTCAAGAACAGATACACGGTCAGGATTAAGAAATCTCCAACGGAAGCATTTTGTTGTTTCTCGAAGTGGATTAATCTGAGTTATATCAAGACAATACAATAAGATAAATCCAACACCAGAACCACGACCAGGTCCAACAAGACTACCAGCTTCCCAACAAATATCAATTATGTTTTGAAGATTTAAATAATATGCGCTCCATCGTGCATTATTAACATTTGATGACACCCATGTATCTTCAAGACACGCATTAATTTCATCATATGCTTCTTTACACTGAAGGTCAGAATGCTTTTTAATACCATCTATTACCTTTCGAGCAAGATAATTATCTGCTTTATATCGTGAAATCATAAAAGTATTTAACATTGGTATTTTTGCACACCATTCTTCCAATTCAGTTGCAGATAAATGCCCATCTACTGGTTTCCATTTTAATTCTGGAATTTTGAGCGGCCGCAGTAAACTATAATCTTCAATACTATCTCTAATTTTTAAAATATTTTCATATGCCATTTGAAGAACATCGGAACTAAAATATTTAAAATATGATTCTAATTCTTCTGTTCCCATCATATAAGTTGTTGCATAGAAATCATCAACTTCACGATCACCATTCTGTGCATTAAGATATGCTTTATGAACAATCCTATCTTCTTTTTTCAGATAATGACTATCAGTTGTAATAATAAAAGGCAAATCAAAAAACTGCGCATATTCATAAAGTTGCTGATTCACATCTATTTGATCTTTATTCTTTGATGGTTGCATCTCCAAATAAAAATTACCATGACCAAAAAGTTTATCTATCTGTTTAATCCAAATATCAATCTTCGGAATTAAACTTGGATTTGTTTTTGATCTAAGAATCTGTGTTGGAAGTGCGCCGCCAAGACAAGCTGTTGAACCAATTACATGGCCGGGATTCTTTCCAATAATTTCAAATAAATCACTATAATATGTCGGAACTCTACGCATACCGCGCGCCATATAACTACGCATCCATGCACGAGTTGAAATTTCTCTGATTTGCTGCGCGCCAATTGCATCCTTTGCAAGAAGAATAAAGTGATAATATCTATCAATTTCTTTATTATAGTTCTGTGCATTTAATCCATTTCTACAAAGATAAATCTCATTACCAAGAATAACTTTGAGATCTGGATACTTTTCTTTTATTTTCTTTGCAGCTTTTTCAGCCTTAACCCATCCACTAATACTTTCATGGTCAGTTAAGGCTACTACTTTATGTCCAAGTTCTCCTGCATAATTAAAAAGATCATCGAGTTTATTTATACAGTCTCTAAGTCTTATGTTTGACGCTAAGAATAATCACTGTGGTTATGGAGCGATCCAGGATAACCTAAGCGATTAATCATTTACATCACCACCTTCATTTTTCTATAATAATTATATCACAAATCTTTTTAATTTTCAAGTTTATATTGTCCAAGACGTTCTACCGCTTTAAAATTATTAGTTTTATCCATTGTCCGTCGAACTTCTTTTTGCCAAATAACTTCAAAATCTTCTGGAAAAGTTTGTTCACTACAAATAACAATATGATGTTTACTCATTTCACGAACCCAATTCCAGTATCTATCATAATCAAAATCAGTCTCAAATTTGTATCCATAAGGTTTTGTTCCTTGATATGGAGGATCACAATAAATTAAAGTTTTAATTTCTTCTGGCCATTTTAAATTAATATAATCACACCATTCAAATTCAATATCTTTATACTTGGGACTCTTAATTTGTTCCATAAAATTTTTATAAGCGTCATAATAGTAATCTTTCTTTTCAGTATCTTTAGCATAACCACGACTAAAACCGCCACGATTAAAGCTGCCAAAGAACTAAATAGCACCAATGCGCCAGCCTTCCATCTCTTCTTCCATAGAGGGTGCGCCGAGATGACGACGATAAATATCTTTCGCTTCATACCACCATTCAGGATTACCATGTGCTGGTATTTCTTCTGGCGCCATCTATCCATGCTGATGAAGTTTAATAAGTGAATAACATTTATCTAAACCTATTTTACGCTTACAATCAATTTTATCTATGACGTTCGCGCCTCCCACAAATGGCTCAAGATAGCACTCTATTTTTTCTTTATCAATTATTCGTTGAAGAATTGGTACAATATCTCCAACATATTTACTCTTACTTCCTTGATATACCATTTTATCTCCTTTTAAATAAAAGGAAAGTTAAGTAACTTTCCTTAATGAATATTTGTTAACCAATGTATATTTATTAAAATCCAAATTATAAAAATCATTTTAAAATGCGAGTAAGTCATCTATGACTTCATAATCTTCAATCATAATCTGCGGACTTCTATTACCCATCCATTCATTAATATTTGGCTTTCCAACAATACTAATTTTAATTTCATTACAACTATTTAACTGTTCAATTAGATCATTGGCATGGAACTTAATAAAAATAATTCCATTCTTTTCAAAACGAACCGTATCTTTATTAGTGCCAATTACTTTATAATCTGTTTTATCCAGATAAATATTTGGCACAAAAATTAATGGTTCTGAATTGTTTTGACCCCAAATTGAAGTATTACTAGCTAAATCATAAATAAGATCACTAAGATCTTCACTATACCAATCTCTAATAAAGTTTACATCATACATACCTTCATTAAAATTAATATCTTTTAATGCTTCATTTGCATATTGATGGAAAGAATGTAAATTATTATCAAGAATTGATGCACCGGCCGCATTTGCATGTCCTTGTACCCATTCAAAATATCCACTCTCTACCAAAAACTTTTTTAAATCTGTTAGCTCGCAATCATTTACATTACGAATAGAACCACGATCATATCCTTCATCATTTTTACGCGCGAGTATTGTTGGACGCTTATACTTTGCGGCGAGCTTCATGGCAGCTAAACCGGTAACTTCTTGCGGATAATCATCATCTTCATCAAGTCGAACAAAAAGAATTTTATTCTCAAGTAAATCATATTTAAAAATCTTTTGCTCTAATTCAGCAACCATCTAATCAGTTACTCTATTTTGTTTAGCTTTCGCATTAACACATTCACGTAATGATTCAATAGCAACTTCTTCCATAGTTCCTTTAGCTCCACGCTTATTACAAGGAACTTTTCTATGTCCATCAACCAATCCAAGAAAAAGTCTTTCTTTCTCTTCCATAGTACCCATACGAATCATCGCATTCATCATTGGGACAATATAAAAAGCAACACTAATTGGTGTAACTTCATTATTCATAGAATAAGCTTGTTTTTCGATGGCACATTTAAAGAAATAATTATTAACATTTTTAAAGCCATTTAACATAATATATCTATTCTCCAGATCAAGAACAGATCCCATATCTCCACAAACTCCAAGCGCGGCTAAGTCAATAAATTTAGACGAAATGGGAAGAGATGAATTACTTGCGGCTTCATGATAACGACAAAACTACCAAGCTACACCGGCACCAGTTAAATCTTTATTTGGATATCGTGGTGAAAGTTGGTTATTAATAATACATGCATTATCACTAATGGGTTGGTCATCATCAATTTCATGATGGTCTAATATCAAACAACGAGTCCCTTGCTCTTTTAAAAGTTCATGGTATTCATAGTCATTACTTGAACTATCTGGTAGAATTACTAAATCATAATTTACATCGCTTTCAAGAATGTGTTTAATGTGATCTTCTAATCCATGTTCTTTATGTTCATGAAGCATATAAGTGATGTCTTGATTTGGATTTATTGCTCTAATATATTGATACATGATGGCGCTTGAAGTAAAACCATCAACATCACAGTCTACTATTAGCAAAATCTTTGATTCTCGCTCTTTTACAATTTCATTAAACCAAATTGCACCAGTATCTATATTATCCAAAAGTGATGGATCATTTAAACAAATAGAACTTGGATTCTTATACTTATCTATGTCTGTTACACCGCGCGCTTTTAACAGATTATCAAGATAGTTTTCTGTATAGTTTTCATTTACAAGATTTACTTTCATGTTGCTCCTTTCAGACTCGAACCCGTGCCCGAAGAAGCTTCAGAAACACTTCTTCACCTTTATCACTTGGTGAATCTTTCAAGTCTAATAAATTTTCTTTGTCATATATAAAACTAAAGTTAGCATAATTTTTATATTTTAAACACATATTATATAGTTTATCAAAATAAGTTTCTTTATTTTTAGAAACTTCTTCTTTATCAAAGCATACCACAATTTCTTGTGGATGGCAAGTTCGTACTAATATATCAAGTGCATACTTATTTAATTTTGATCCGCACACCGCGGCTGCACAATTAAGAACTGAAAAAGAATCCATTTGAAGAACGCTTTTTTCAGCTTCAAATAAATATGCGATACCAGTTGCTTTTATATTTTCTTTTGTCATGTTAAGCCCATATAAATTAAGACTTAATGGATGACTATACCATTTTCCTTCTATTTGAACTGGCATATACTTACCCCATTTTTCAATATCTTCTTTATTAAGCGCGCGACCGCGTATTCCAACGAGTCGGCCGCTCACATCATAATGAGGTATAATTATTTTGTTCTGTGATGGTGAAAATCTTATATTAAATTTATCCATCGCTTCTTTAGTAATTCCATCATTAAGCCATTCTATTGGATAATATTTAATAAAAGAATCCAGCACACCTTCGGGATAGTTTGGTAATTCTCTTCGTTCTTTCTTTAAATCATAATCTTCTCGAATTGCCTTATACGCATGTGGATTATAGTCATCTTCGCTAAAAAAAGAACAACCGCGTATAACTTCATATATATCATTAAACCAATCATACGCAATATTTCTTGTTTCATAAAAGTGTTTAAGAAAAGAAAATATACTCTGCCCGCCGCACTCTGTGTAACAATAAAATATATGTGTATTCTTATAATAATAAAGTTTCCATGATGCAGATTCTACATCTTCGTTATGGCATACCGTAGGCATCAATAAATAATCACCACGATCATCATAAGGAATATTAAGTCTATCTAACATCACTTTAACTTTATTATCATCAAGCTGTTCAATTAATTCTTGATAATCTATCATTTAATCTCATTCACTTTCTCAAGAATTTCATTAAAGTTATTATCTTCCCATTCCATTTCAAAGAAATGTCTTGTATATCCTTCAATTTTTTCAAGTCGTGAATCCGTCATATATAAATCTTCTTTACGTAGATTGCCTAAATCTACAATACTCCAAATTCTAACTTGAGTCCACTCACCACTTCGTACTTTATATATATCAGTTACAATTGTTGGAATTGGCTCACCAGTACTCGCAAAGAAATCAATTTCTTCTTTAGTAGGCCGCGCCATAACCATACCAATATCTGCTTTATTAATAACAGCACGTGATCCAGCAATAGAACTTTCATTTCTTATATTCTGATTAGAATCTGCATTTGCATTAACTTGTGTTGAAGTAAACATACATATATTCAATTCAACAGCCAATTCTTTCAAAGCAGTTGAGAACATTAAAAGAATTTCATCATTTCTTAAACTAACACCTTTAAATTCTCCTAACAAACTTGGACAAATAAAGATATAGTCAAAAAATACATATTCAATTCCATGTAATAATACTTGTTCTCTTACTAAATTCTTTACCAAATCAATTCGCGGCGCCGGCATCTGGACAATAAAAAAGTTATCTTTATATTGTTCCATAATCCAAACCGCTTGACGAATAATTCTATTTTCTTTTTCAGTAAAATTACCATATCTAAATTTCGATTCATTAAAGCCAGTTAAATATGATAAAATCATCTTCTGAATTTCTGGAATAGTTTGCTCAGTTGCGATAAACATCGTCTTACAACCACTACCAATCTGAACCCACTTATCCTGCTTCGGTTCATATCTAAACGGGTAAGCAATTAGGCAAGCATCACCTACAGCTTGCCGCGTTTTACCAGTACCACTAGCCGCACTTCTAATAATCAAAGTCCCACGTCGTGCACCAGAAATAACTTCATTAAGTATATCACCTTGTACTGGTACGCCAATATCTGTTTGTAACTGCGCGCTTTCAATTATATCTTCAATTCCAGTAAAAGCACTTTCTGTACGAGTTACTTCATTTTGAGTAAACTCATTTTCCAATCCCAATACCTTTCTTTTTAAAGCATCAAGGATTTCATCTATTTCTAACTTCTCGAAATTTTTATTTACTTCAAGTGCCTTTGGATTTGTTAAATCTTCTATATAAAATTCACTTATATCAAAACCATCATTCTGAAGCTTTGTCAATAAGTTAATCTTCTTTAACCGCTTATAATAAAACTCAAAGTTCTGTGTTTCAGATAAATATTCCGCATCTTGCAGATATTCAATTCCATTATTCTGTTTGAAGATAACTGAAGCAGCACCATTTGATTGTAAATAATTTTCTACATCAATGGGTTGAATTTTATTAGCGCCGCTGCGATATAAATTTTCAATTGCCGCAAAAATATACTTGTCAAACTTATAATAAAAATCATCAAGACTTAGCTGATACTTATCTGTTTCACTCAAAAATTGCGGCCGCTTCATGAGTGAGCCAAATAATTGCAATATACTATTTTTGTCTACCACTCACTCTATGCCTCCAATATCATCAAGATTATATTTTTCTTTTGATTCTTTTTTTCGTGTTAATTTAATAACTACCTTTTCTTTTTCTTCTTCTTCAAGAGCTTTCATAAATCCATGCTTCTTGCGCTCTTGCTCAATCCAATAGTTTTTTGCTTCTGTAAAAACATATGGAACTATACCAAGGCCGCCGTGTCCAACCCAAGGATTATGTTTGACCTCGTAGAAATATTTCAAAGAAAAAAAGATTCCTTTTGGATTGATTTTATTATCTTTCCAAAATTTTTTTATTTGTGCATCACACAAAAAATAATCATATTTAACTTTTAAATCTCTTGCTAAGAAATCATAGATCATTAAAATCCAATCTTCATCTGTTGCTGGCGCCGCCTTCCATGTTAAATAACATTCTTTATGATAATACCATCCTTTAGATGGTTGTATCCAATCAACATTTTCTCCCTTAGTTTTGTCAATTGGCATATGACAAATTCTACATTCGGGCATCTCATCACCCTTCCATTTTATTCTACATATATTATACCACAGATTTATGAATTTGTCAAATTTAAAAGACACAGGTCATCCCTGTGTCTTCTCTAATTCTTCCATATCCATAACAACGAGATTCAACAAATCCACTTGATCTTCCGTAAATTCACTAAGTTTCATGCGCCGGCCCATTGTCATTTCTATTTTCTTTAAAATTGTATTTGCCATTTCCGGATTTGCGGTGTCACCAGTTCCCACCAGCTTCATCCACAATTCTTGTGCTTTAGTACGTACATCATTGAAATTGAGATGTGTCTCTGACTTAGCTGTAACTGTATCAACCACTGTCGCGCCGTCACGCTTTTCTTCCATTTCAATAGCATCTGCAATTGCATTTACCAGTTCGTCGTATCCGAAAGGGATCTTATCTGGCATATATTTAAATCGACTCCCCGCGAATAGAGTAGGTGTTTCTCTAGTATATAACCAGCGTTTTCTCTCTCCATTTACCCACTCATTACCAATATAGCCAATAATATCAACAATTCCATTACAAACTTCACTTGCACGCTTTGGCAAGTCTGGTGAAATGATTTCAATATCACTACCATCGGCAGTTTTTTCTACTCTGGATGCGCTATGTGCGATTAATACAACTCCATAACCAAGCTGTGTGATTCTTCGGATGGATGTCTCAAATTCTTTCTTACATGCGGTATAGCCTGCGCCCCATGGGATGTCACTAATTTTTTGCACACCATTTTGCTGGCAAACAAATTTTTCACACAATTCCCAACAAATGGAAACTGTATCAATAATAACTGTTTTAAAACGTTCTTTCGCACGAGCATCTTCAAGATCTCGCAGAGCCATTTTAAAATCAGACCACTTATTTATATCGAAAGGATATGCATTACCAATTGCGTTATATCCTTTTTCAAATGCCAAGAGAACTGCATCGGGGAATGAGCAAGCCGCGGTAGTTTTACCGCTTTTTGGCTTGCCATAAAGTAGAACATACTTACCCTTCAGATCTCTTGAGATTACATTTTTTTCTACTTCCCAAAGATGCATAAGGCACCTCCTTAGAAGCCAAGATCAAATTCCTGATTTGAACTTGTAGGTGCCGGAGTACTGTGCGGCTTCTGAGAAGTCTTATCCTTAAGTGTCTCAAGATAAGCCTTATGCTCCTTAAGCGCTGCCGCCAGATCTGCTGGCTTAAACTCCATATCATCTTCCATCGCAGACTGAGTACCCTTTGTAACAATCAACTCGCTAACGCTAACTGTCTGAATACGAACATCGGGTTCACCAAAATCGCACTCTTCGATAACTTCACGAGTTGTACTAGTAAAGTTCAGTCTACCTTTTGCGCTGTATGTCTTCTGGTTCTCCCAATAAGAAGTAATTGCATCAATAACACGAGGATTAGTTGCGTAGAACTCCATCGTATCAACTTTGCCACCATACTGCGGCACGATTACCTTAATACGAAGTTTCTTAGGTTCAATTTCAACACCGTCTGCATCAGTTACAAAATCCATTGAAGATACAGCAAACTCAAGACTCCAAGATGCTTCTGGACGAAATTCGCCAGTTGCCTTTGTAACAAAAGATGCATTAACTCTTGGGAAAGATACAAGCTGACCTTGCTGATTGTAATACTCATTCATACGAATATTACCATTCGTAATACGAATCTTATCTGCGCCAGCTTCACCGGCACCAGATGCAATTGAAACATATTCAGTCATAACCTTTTCAATAGATTCATACGCTGGATTGGGCTTGCCCGCGTTTGTAAACTTAGTTGCAAACATATACACCGGAATTTCCAGTGAAACATCTTCACCGTTGATTGTCTGATGAACCAGAACCTTGATATTACCACCAATATTATCAACAGTGGCACCATTCTTAACGAAAGAACCATACTTCAGGTTGATTTCGGACAAAATACCTTCAATTCTTACTTTATTTTCTGCTTGTCTCAACATTTATTTTACCTCAGTTTTTGTTTCTAGTTTTTGTTTATAGTTTATTTAGGCTAATAAGGGAGCTAATGCTCCCTTTTGAATTACTCTTCGTCAGTTCCCTGAACGAAATTAATACCAGCATCAGTCAGCTGAACATAGGTAAGAGGCTTCTCTTCGCCTTCAACAGCGACCTTCTCACGATAGGCCAGCTCGTTCTTCACGAGGGAATTCACACGACCAGTGATGGAAGCGATCTTCTCGCAATTAAGAGCAACACGCATCTCTTCTGTGGTAGCGCGGCCGCCGTGTGCCTGCAGGTATTCAAGTGCTTCAAAAGTCTTTTCAGTAAGCTTCATAGTTCATTTCTCCTATAATTTAAAAATATTTTTTATTTGTTTTCAAAAGGTTTTTATCTCTCTCAACCTTTCTGCATATATTATACTATAAATTTCAGAACTTTTCAAATTTTCACAGCGAAGAAATTCCAATTACATTATTATTAATTAACTTAATGAGTTTTACACCTATAGTGCCACGTGATTGAATAGGAATTTCGCTGTTTTTAATACGGATTTGCGTTGTATTTGAGTTAATAAGTATATCTGATTGTGTAACGATTGGAATGAAGTCACACATATTTTCTGCTTTCTGGATTTTTACACCTTTGGTATTTGTACCAGTTACAGAAAATTCACTGATTGATGTTGACTTTCCATAGCCATCTGTAGAGATACTAAATAAATGTATTGTGTTATTTGGTATTACGCGCGCAGTCATAATTTCATCACCGGCCGCCAACTTCATACCAATAATGCCTCGGGTCACACGACCAATAGATTTTATAGGTGAAGTTGCAACCATAATAAATTGGCCGCATTTTGACATAATACCGATCTTTTCATCTTCAAGAATAAGAATTGAAACGATTTCATCGTCAGTATCAAGCTTTATAGCGAGCGCGCCGACATTACGTTTCATGTTATACTCACTAAGTTTACTCTTTTTTATAAGTCCATTCTTAGTTACAAAGACAATAAATTTAGAAGCATTTTTAGGATTTAAACTGACTGCCGCCGTAAGAGTTTCATTATCTTCTATAGAAAAGTAATTTGCCAAGTATTGCTTTTCTCCAACAGTAAACTCTCCCATCTTCATATGGTAGTAATTTCCTTTATTGGTAAAGAACAGAATTGTCTCTGTGTTTTCACCAATTATATTATCTACCAAAATCTCATTTTTTTCAAGTTTTAGCTTGGTTCCAATTCCATTACGGCGCTGGGAATAAAGGGAAGAAGTTTCTGTTACGAATACTGCACCTTTATTAGTAAAAGAAAGTGAAAGTTGCTTCTTTTCAGTTGGTTCGTCAGATTCATTTTCAACATTAAGAATTTGAGTGCGACGAGCATCTCCGAACTTTTGAGAGGTTTCACGCCAACTATTTATAAGTTCTTGATTAAAGAGTTCTTCATTTTCAAGAATTTTATGGATGCGTGCGGCTTCAACTTGAAGTTTTTCTCTTTCATCTTCAAGCTTCTTTACTTCGAGATTTGCAAGACGAGAAAGCTTCATATCAAGAACTGCTTTCGCTTGCTCTGCATCTAACAAAAATCTATTCTGTAATTCTGATGACGCGGCTGTGGTAGACGGAGAAGTTTTAATTACTTTTACTACTTCATCAATATTTGCTATACAAATCAGAAGTCCATCCAAAATATGAATGCGCTTTTCTATTTTTGCAAGATCAAATTCAAAACCACGGCGATAAACTATTTTCTCATGGTCAATATGTGCTTGAAGCATATCTTTTAATCCTAAAACTCTCGGAGTACGACCATTATCTGTTAGTACGGTCATATTGATAGTATAATGAGATTGAAGTGAAGTTTCTTTATAAAGAAGTTTTAATACTTTATCCGGATTTGCCCGCTTAGTAAGATAAATCATATAATCAGGTGTTTTACCTGAACCATTATTTATATGGTCAACGCCGCAATCTGGATTCTTTTCAACTAAATTTTTTATTTGCTCAGAAATTGTATCAGCATATACTCCATAAGGAAGTTCTGTTACGATAAATGCGCGCTCTTTACTATCATATTCTACAACACTTCTTAATTTACAAGCTGCGCCATATCCTTTCTTCAATGAATCATAAACTTCATTACTATTTAAAAGAATACCACCAGTTGCAAAATCTGGCAAAATATTAGGTTCATAATCAGGATTATTAATGAGATTAATCATAGCTTCATTAATATCTTTAATATTAAATTGAGGGATACTGGCGCTTAATGAAACACCTATTCCCGTCGAGCCATTTACAATGTTATAAAATCCTTTAGAACATAAGACTTTAGGATAAGTTTCGGTTTCATCAAAATTATCACACCAGTCTGGAATGGTTTCTTTATCAATACCATCAAACAAAGAATATCCTAATTTACTTAACCGTAATTCTGTATATCTTGATGCGGCCTCGTCTCCTGTTGCATTAATAGTTCCGCTATTTCCTTGGCAATCTTCAAGTGGATAACGCATAGCAAAAGGTTTCGCCATTCGCATATATGTCCCATAGCATGAGGAGTCACCATGTGTATAATATCTACCAAGGCAATCGCCAACAACTCGCGCGCTTTTAACAAATGGCTTTGATGGAATATTTTTAGTAATATGTACTTGAGAATACATTAACATACGAGCAGAAGGTTTAAGCATGTCTCGCACATCACAAATTGCTCTATCAAGGATAACATTTCCCGCATATCGAGTAAAATTCTCTTCAATAGTTTGTTTTAAATCGCTCATTTTTCCTCCTTACTCAATAACAAACTTACTAAAATCAATATTATTATACACAAATTCTTTACGATAGTCAACTTTTGGCCCCATTAATTCTACCAAATCAGATAATCCCTCTTCGGAAAATGTGATAGGTTCAAGTCTTTGCCATTCGTCACTAAACATTGATTCTTTAAGATCATTGTCAGACATCTGGCCTAGTCCTTTATACTTTATAATATTACCGTTTGGGTGCTTTGCAAATTCTTCTTCGGAATAATAATAATAATTTTTATTCTTGGTTTCAACTTTATAAATGGGCGCGCGCAACCAATAAATACGATTTTCAGTTAAAAAGTTAGGACAAATAATGTGGGCCATTGCAAGAATAAGTAAACCTATATGACTACCGTCGAAATCGCTATCGCTAGCAATTGCTATTTTACCATAACGTAACTGTGATTCAGGCGTTTTACGTCCATAAATTACACCAAGAGCTTGCTGAAAAAGTTTTACCTCTTCATTTTGAAGTCCTTCTTCAATCGTGCAATTTAAAAGATTCTTACATTTTCCTCGAAGCATAAGAATACCATATTTATTTGCATCACGTCCAATTGACATTGATCCGCCAGCAGAAAGACCTTCACAAAGAAGTAAAATACTATCTTTACCCAGTTTTCTTGCATCTCTTAATTTATCTACGTTAAGAATTTTTTTCTTTTGCGCAGCAGCCTGCTCTTTTTCATTATCAAGAACTTGTTTACGTGCGCGCTCGGCTGCAGCTTCTGCTTTGGCGATTTTCTTTAACAGTTCAACAATAGTATCAAATTCATCACTATACTTAGCCTTCATTTGCTTGAGTGCGTTACTAAAACAGGTTGAGGCCATAGTACGCAGATTTGCATTATTAATTTTTGATTTGGTTTGATTTGCGAAAGAAGGATTTGCAACAGTACAATTAATTACATAGAAGAGTCCTCCACGGATCGCATCACCATCAAAATTTTGTTTTGAAAGTGAATTAAACGTGCGGGTAATTGAAGTCTTTGCCCCGGTAATTGGTGTCCCACCTTCTGGCACTCGCAAGCCATTTACAAATACATAACTTTGTTCTTTTTTGTCTCCCCATTGAAATGCAATTTCGAGCTTGTCACCATTTTCATCTGTAATAGAATCGTATATAATATGTTTATGGAGCGGCCGCCCTATATTTTCTTTCACAAGATCAATAATACCATTTTTACAATATTGTACTTGTGCGCCAGTGTCGTCATTTTTAATTACAAAAATAATCTTTGGGTATAGATAACTTATATTTTCAATGTCTGTACAAATACGTTCAAAAGAATATTGAATTACTTCATCTTTAAATACTTCTGGATCAGGAATAAAACGAACATAAGTTCCATCCTGATCTTTTGTTGTACCTTCTTTATAATTAATTAACTCACCTTTTTCAAAGTAAGCACAAGCGCATTTACCATTTCTATTACTTTGTACTTCAAATTTTAATGAGGAAAGGCAGGTACAACTAGCCCCTACACCATTGAGACCCGACGAATTTTTATAAACATGGTCATCAAACTTACCGCCAGTATGTGCCTTAGAAAATACATCAACAAGCACATTGGTTCCATCTTCTTTTATAAGGAAAGGTACACCACGTCCATAGTCTCTAACAGCAATAAAATTTTCTTTTTCACTTACTGCAATTTCAATTTTATTACCATATCCAGCAAGTGCTTCATCTGTCGCATTATTTATAATTTCTTTAAATGCTTGGTAGGCACCTTCATTATCAGCGCTTCCAAGATACATCTGTATACGAGTGCGTACGCCTTCTTTAAAAGTTAAAGATTTTATATCTTCTGCTTCATAACTCATTTAATATCTCCTTCTTTCATTATATATAAATATTATACCATAAAATTATCGAGAAGTCAAATTCAACTTCTCGATACCTTATTATAATTATATAAATATTCTTTACGATGGTTTTATTATATCATGAATTTATTCATTTTTCAAATTTTTATTATTCATTTTCTAGCTCTATTTCTGGAGCTTCAGCAATCATAGTGAAAGATTCATTAACACATTTAATAATTTCAAGTTTCATTTATATTTTTCCTTAATTTGTCATAAGTGCCATAAGCTACTCAGCTATAGTAGTTTGTGTAACATTTGTACCCGGTATAATTATATCACCTTCAGCGATTGCTGCGATTGTTTTATAAAATTTGGTGCCAACAAAAAGATAGCTACCAATTGTATATGCACGGCTTGCAGTATATGTAGTTTCTAATGGAGCAATTGCATTGAGAATATTATTTTCAAACTAATCAGTATGAGTTTTACAAGTTTCTAAATAAGCTCCGTAAGTAATAGTTACATCACCAGTATCACACCAGATGTTATTCATACCGAGGAAGGTCTTAAGCTGGCCGATATTAGCAAGTTGGTAACTAACAGGCTCAGCAAGCTCATATACAACTTGCGCACCAGTTGTCGGTGTAGCTCCTTCTTCATAAACGTCCATGCTGGAAATCCAAGTACCTGGAAGCGTTTCGCCAGCATAGGATGCAATATTACCCATTGTGGAGATAATATCTGTGCTTCCGTCAAAATTGAGCGTAACAGTGCCGCTGTAGATTGTTTTGAGATTGCCGGTTAAAGGGTCGATGAAATCAATGGAAGTATATGTAGAGTTATATCCAATAGACGTCAACGCTCTGATTCCTTCAGCAAAAGATAATGTGAATTGTTCCGGATTTTCTGCTTTGTAAACAATTTGAATCGGCATACCTGCTTCGTTTTGTTCCAGAGAGTATGCTTGCAAGGCACTTGCGCTAGTAAAATTTGTATAGTTAACTTGTATTCTGTTGCTGGTCGAAAATGTTGAAGTTTCAAAGTGAGAGCAGTAAGCAGTCGACGATCCTCTAACTTTTGAAGGATATGCTCTCCAATAATTCGATGTTCCTGATTTTGTCCAATTTGAAAAAGACGGATAATTTATATACCAAATTTGTGTGATCGTCCATGTAAAATCTTCATTCAACACAAGTGAGCCAGCAAATATGTCTAGTCTTGTGTCGTCATCTCTCAGAATTGAACACCCTGGATGAATTGGTCTTATATTTGTTTTGCTTGGATCACCTGAACCATCTTGTATAAAAGTAAAATCAATTGCAGTTCCCACGTTTACAAGATACTGAGAGTTACTAATCTTCACTTCTGTCCATCCGCTGATTGGTCTGACGTTATCTGGTGATGGATCGCCTTCGCCTTCTTGTATTGGTTCAATATTTGCTATTATACTTTTTATAGGCATATTAGCAGCATTAGTTTCGAAACTTACAATTGAACCAGTTTTTTGCTCATATGTTGTTACTTGGTTTAAAATAGAGATATTTTTTCTTGCTTCAGTATCTTTTAAATCATATGTCGTACCATCTAATGTTTTAATTTTAGAGATATCAGCCATTGGCTAACACCTCCAATCAAGACACTGTAACAGTGCCAGCAGTACCAGTAAATGTCGGCTTACTCACAGTGCCGCTAGCAGTAGTTGTACCGCTAAGCTACGCTTTGGTACCTGTAAAAGTCGGCTGAGAAACTGTTCCGCTCGGAGTTCCAGTTACACTTACATCACTTTCATCTCCAGTAAAGGTTGCCGTGTATGTATTTGGTACCGCAATATTTCCGGTAACAAGTCTCACACCAGTCCCGGTAAAGGTTGGTTGAGAAACGGTACCTGCTGGAGTTCCACTTACAGAAACATCTCCTTCTGTTCCAGTAAAACTTGCACTTGTCGGAACTGCAATATTTCCGGTAACAAGTCTTGCTCCAGTTCCAGTAAACTTCGGAGCAGATGCTTTATATACTGCGTCACTCGTCTTTACTATCGTGTCCGCGCCCTTGGTTGGAAGTGTCCCAGCACTGAATGTAATGGTGAGCGTTTCATTTTCAACTTTAGTTTGAAGATCTGGAAGTGTTCCTTCATTCGTAATAGAATTTACAGTAGTTGTAGTTCCTGCTGTTTTAATACTAATCGTAGGAGCTGCGACTGTTCCTTCGGGTGTATATGTTGCAGTTCCAGAAGCGGCTTTACTAACTTCTGCTGTCTTATTCGTTGTAGTAAGGCCAATAGAACCTGCGGGGGTAAATTTACCAGTAGATGTGGTTGAAGTACCAGTAAAATTAGGCTGTGTTACTGTACCTGCTGGAGTATACGTCGCAGTACCAGTTGTAGGTGCAACAGTTGTAGTTTTATTTTCCGTAGAATTAGTCGTAACGGTAACGCTTCCTTCTGGAGTAAACTTACCTCTAGATGTTGTAGCCGTTCCTGTAAAGGTAGGCGTAGAAATAGTACCTTTTGGCTGATAGTTCCCGCTGGTATTATCCGTAGCTGTGATCGTCACACTACTTGAAGTCCCGGTAAAGGTTGGCTGAGAGACAGAGCCTACCGGAGTATAACTTCCAGAAGCAGAATCTTTCCAACCAAGATCTCCGATAAGACTGAGGTCACCCATCTCAATCCATTTCGTACCGTCAAATACAAATTCTTTACTATTATATACAACTAAATATCCTTTAACAGCAGTAATAGTTGCTGAATTAATAACAATTGATTTAGTTGTTGATCCATCAGTTAAAGCTGTTGAAGTTTCACCCATAAATGTTACTCCGCCAGAAATTGCAGCTTGAATGGCGGCGATATCATCACGAGCTTGTTGGTCTTTTAAATTATAAGTATTACCAGTTGGTAAAGTAATTTTACTTATATCTGCCAATTTATTTTCCTCCTTAAATACTAGAAAAAATTAAATTTTCTGGATCTTTAGAATCCATAAAACTTGTAATTTTCTAATTCCAAAAATTTTTTTCAGATGAATTTGTATGAATATTTGAATCTGCTATATGCTAAAATAAAGCTTGTTCTGCCTATGTTATAAAAGGCATATCTATTAAATAAGCTTTCCCATCTCCTATTTTAATACCTGGGATAGTTTTTTCAATTCCATCAATAGTTGTAGTCTAATAATCAGAATAAATATAAACTGTTCCTTCTGTAGATATAAGATCTCGCTAAGAGTTCCATTCTTCTGTTGTACCATATAAAATAGAACGTAAACCCAACTACTACAAAGTTATATTTCCTTGTAGAGTAGTTGAATTAATTTGCGGCTTATTTTTTAGATTATTATAGTCCTATCCTTTAGATGGTGGCCCTGGATTTATACTTTCAGTAAAATCTAAATTATAGTTGTTACTATCTACATTTAATTCAATAGTACTACCGTCATCTAAAACAACGCCATGCTCTACTTTCATTATTCAAGTACCTCTCTTATTAAATTTTTAGAGAGATTAATGGTTTTAATTCGTGTAGCAGCACGAGCGCCATTTTCATAAATCCAGTTAAGCTAAATTTCAGCAGTTAAATTATATCTAAAAGAAAGTGTTTCTTCTTGAGTAAATGTTACTGAAATAGTATGTTTATCTATTATCGTAATATCTTCTCCAGTTTTGGTATATGTAATACTTCCTTGCCTAATAGTAAAATAAATTTTTTCTACCGATGTAAAATCTAAGGTTTCATCATCAGTGACTTTTAAAGTAAAAGTAGGTGTAGTCCCTATTATCAAAATAGTCACCTCCAATGTAATATCTATCAATAAAAAGTTGGACAAGAAAAAGAAAACTCTGATAATTTGAATATTAATTATTTTTATGATATTATATAATAAAGGAAGTGATAAAATGTTTAAAGCAAAGAAGATTAAAACGGATGAAATAGTTCAAGTTTTAGATACATATTGTGATGAATATGGAAAGACTTGGTTTTTGCTGTGGGTTGGTGATAAATGGGGATGGCGTGCAGCTGATGATTTTGTACCACCAAACTATATTATAAAGAAAAAAGTAATAGTTGCGGGAAGTAGAACTTTTAATGATTATCAATTGTTAAAAGAAGTGTTAAATAAAGAAAAAGATCGAATTGGTGAAGTTGTTTGCGGCGAAGCGAAAGGCGCAGATACACTAGGTAAAAATTGGGCTATACAAAATAATATTCCAATAAAAAGCTTTCCTGCTGATTGGTTACGTCATGGGGCAGCCGCCGGATATATACGAAATCATCAAATGGGAGATTATGCTGATAAACTAATTGCTTTTTGGGATTGTCAAAGTAAAGGAACTAAAGATATGATGGATTATATGGATAAACTAAAGAAACCGGTGGTAGTAATTCGATATTAAAATTTGCTTTTTACAGAAATTTTTGATATAATAATTATAAACGTGGGAAAGGAACCACGAATAAATATAAAAGGAGATATTTATTATGAAATATTATAGTGATGTAACCAAGAAACTGTATGAAAATGTAGAAGATCTGAAAAAAGCAGAAGCTGAACTTACTGATAGAGCGGCTGCGCGTAAACGTGATGCTGATAAAGTTGAAAAAGCTTATAATGCTTATATTGAAGCTCGGAAAGAGTATGAAAAAGTGCTTATGGACTTTTGTAATAAGCATGGCGCTTATCATAAGACTTATACAAGTAAGGATGCGGGAGATGTGAAGACTGAGTTTGAAAGTCTGAAGAATCTTGTGTCGATGTTGATTGGTGAATAAAAGCTAAACCCCAGACAGAACGTCTGGGGTATATTTATAATTTATTATATTGTAAAAAATATTTTATTAAGATGGTGGATAAATTTTTATAATTGCTCTTCCATAGTTTGAAGCTAAACTTGTATCATATGTTATAGTTAATGTATTTGTTGTCCTATCAAAAGATCCAGATAATTCAGTCATATATGTATTTTTATATATGTCACTACATGAAAAATTTGTATTATTTCTTCTTATTATCATTCCATAAAAAATACCATGAGCTGCGGAGCCTTGATTGTAATTATGGCGAACAAAAATTTCTACTTCTACGAAATATCCCCAGTCAGTTGTTGCTGTTGGCATTGGAAGTGTAAAATTAAGAGTTTTTTTATTAGAAATACCCTGTATCTAATATTGTGGTGTAAGAAAATTACTACCTTTTACTTTTATTGCATTTGTATTCTCAGTAACAGTTCCAATGATACTTTCATATGCAGTTATTTCTGGTTTTTTAATAACATTATATGGATCATTGTAAACTATTTTATCAAAATACGCGACATCTATAGAGCCAGTTAATGAATTAACTACTATATCTGGTTCGTTACATTCAAATGTTACACCACTAAGATTAATAATTCGTTTTTTTGTATCTAATGAACTTGATTTTGAGCATCTAATTAATGTTTGATTATTTTCGGTTGCTATAATTTGGGTATTACTAATATTTATATCTCCAATAAAGGAATTAAATGACATACCATATGTTATATAACTACCTTCTATATAACAATTTGTGACAAAAGTGTGTGATGCATTTTTAGTACCTAAAGAAGTATCTGGAGAGCCATAAAAATGTAAATTATTTATTATCCATCCAGCGGCCTGCTCTATATATATACCATAACTAGAGCCACTCGGTGCATTAATATATCCACCTTCAAATCTACCATCAGTTGTTCCATCGCCGTATGCATATAATGAAGCATAATAACAGTTATTAAATTTTAATCCGCGTAATACATTTTCTACTACAGTACCACCACTTGTATCTTCTCTGCTTAAAAGATGAATTCCGATATAACATTTATTAAAATATAGATTTTCAAAAATACTATAAAAACAAGCAGTTTGTATTAATCTTTGATTTGTTTGAGTATTATCTACGGAATTTCCTTCTAAATGTCCATCATGTATATACATACGATTATATGCATTTTTTCCGGTAGGGCCAATAAAAATTGGAGCGTTTTCAGTTGTTTTTACCGTTGCTTTATTTAAATTAATATTACAGCCACTACGTAATTGAACATTACTACAAATATATGTTTTTCCACCTTTAAATTTTACTTCTAATCCAGTATTAATTGCTGCTTGAATTGCAGCACTATCATCAGTTACTCCATCACCAACTGCACCAAACATTTCTGGTGTTACAAAATTTAATGTACCATTTATTAATTTTTCATATGATAAAGAATGGTCTTGAACTGTAGTTGTTGCTTCTGGATGGGCATCTAGCCAAGAGTTAATTGCGTCTTCAGTTTGTTGATCACTTGGAAGCCCATAATCAACCCATTCAATTCCTGTACCAGTAGATCTTGGTATCTAATCATTTTCACCATAGTCATTTGGATTTGGGAGCATCATAACATCTTCAATAAGTGGAATTTCTATATCATTATCATCTGGTTTAACCCAAATTCTATTATTTTCACTTGTTGGCTATGTATTGCTTACGGCAACAACGTCATTTCGTAATTCTGTAACATCCTATCCAAGTTTTACTTCTTGCCAGTTTCTTATACGCCAAGCTTGTGGAGTTCCAATTCTTTTTATACACCTATATAATTTATCACTTTGAACAACATAGTCGCCTATATTGTAAGTATTTTTTGGATCAAATTCCGGCGCGATCATATTATTAATATTTTCAAAGCGCGCGGATGTAATACCAGGCCCAATGGTTACCCATTGTGTGCCGTTCCATCGTTTAAAAACACTCATATTTAAAAGTCCTCCTAAGAGTTTTCTATCGAATATAAGTTAATAAAATTAAATAAAACTATATAAATTAGAAATGAAATATAGATGAGTCATCTATTTTATATAATTCTTTTAAAAAACTTTAACTTATATTCGATAGAAAACCTATTTAGGAGGTATATATTATATGCCAATAACATTAAAAAAAGATGAATGGAAAGTAAAAGATCCTTCATCTGGGAATTATAGGGGCGCTGCGATATTAAGTACGACTTTACCAGAAGATGCGGCGTAGATTATTGAAGATACACAAAATGCGCTTGATGCAGAAGAAGTGCGAGCCGAGCAAATTATAAATAATACATAGAATGGTGTTGATGGTATTGAAGCATAGAGTAGTTTAATACTTGAAAATATTTCTAAAGCTATTCATAATGGCACAGATAAAACGTTAACTGTTGAAGGCATGCCAGCAGATGCAAAAGCTTGTGGAGAGTTAAAAATAAATTTAGATTAGATTATTTGTAAAGAAACAAATGATGGGAATTATATATTAAAATGTACGATAAATAATGGAGTTATATCTTATATATGGGAGCTAGAAAACTAATTTATTGTAATAAACAGGAATAAAATATACCTCAGATATTTTATCTGAGGTTAAATTTTTTATATATATAGTTATTAAATATTTGATATTTATAAACATTATTTTTTTATAAATCTCAACTTTCTCCTCAACTTATCCTATGAAAGAACTATATTTATTTTATTTCGAGGTAAAGCCATGATCTATAATCAAGATATAACTTTAGACCTTAATACAAATACATCTTATCTTGTCGTAGGCGCAAAGTAGGGTGATAATATTGGCCGTACTCTAACAGCAACAATTTTAGAGAATGGCGAACCTTTTCGGATACCCGAAACGACTAAGGCGTCGTATCGTATTCGTAAGCCAAATGGTCAAGCTGGATGGAATAATGCAGATATATATCCATCCGAACATAAAGTAGTAATCACTCTTACATCGAGTGATTTGTCGACTTCTGGTCGTTGCTACGCAGATATACTTCTTACGGTGGGTGCCACACGTATTGGTACTGTTAGTTTTATAATTGATGTACAAGCCGCTCCAAATATAGTTGAAGGTGCGCTTAAATCAGAAGCTTTCGGTTATTTATATGATATGGT
>Ga0326513_10000823_pt1 | contig 26220 bp, 26 predicted proteins | sample 2_2465_0518_D_FD_203654 | JGI IMG/M metagenome (GOLD analysis project Ga0326513, IMG submission 203654) | Bovine rumen microbial communities from UC Davis, California, United States - 2_2465_0518 | ecosystem: Host-associated > Mammals > Digestive system > Stomach > Rumen | place: USA... | reverse complement strand
TCATTAAGTGCATATTGGCGTTTAGTTCCAAACATCGAAAAACCAAGGATTCCTGCACCACGAGCGGAGAACATCGCACGATTTTTCACTACTGCCGAACTATCAAGGATAAGCATTGGAACGCGCTGAGTACCAAGGAAGGCAGATACAATTTTGGTCAAGCATTTTGTTTGCAAAGCCGATGTCTGTCGGTCTAAATATATTTTGCTAACTTGCTGCCCTGTGGTTCCACTGCTGGTCATTGTTTTGATTACCGCTTCTTTATCACAAGAACGCAATTCAAATTCTTTGAAGAGTCTGACGGGTAGAAATGGAAGTTGGTCGTATTCAGGCAGATGCTCAATGTCTAATCCGACAGCATCCATCATGCGTTTATATGGTTCGCAATGCTGATAATGATAGCGAGTTAATTCTCGCAATCTGTCATTGAGCAAACTGCGTTTTTGCTCTTTATCAAGAGAATACGGTTCTATGTTAAGTATATCATTTATATCCATTGTTGCAGAGTTTGATATTGAATTTTTCCGCTATCGCTGACAGGGATGGCATCTATTAACTTGACTTCAAATGCTTTGGGATTAAGTCCTGTTTTTGTTGCAAGCAATTCTTTTATTTCATTTTCAAGACCTTGATTAGTAACAAATACAGTTATTTTATCATCAACGCCAACTACCGCACACGATTTGGTTATTTGCTTTACTATCTGTTCTACTGCGTCAAGATTGCAGCGGTTGCCCCAGACTTTAACGAAACGTTTTTTGCGTCCTACTATATAATAAAAACCATCTTCGTCAACTCGTGCTAAATCGCCGGTATAAAGGGTTCCATGGTTTTCATCGCCTTTGAGCAAGTCTTCCGCACATTCGGCATATCCCATACTGACATTCTGTCCTTTGTAAATCAGTTCGCCATATTGAGCAAGCGAGAACTCACCACCCGGGATTGCAACTCCGATACTTGCATATTTGTCTTGTGCACGTTCCCATGGCAGATAACTCATACGTGCTGTGGCTTCTGTCTGACCATACATGACTATAAATTTCTTGCCGCATGATGCCGCATTATCAATATATTCTTTTGCTAATTCAGCATTGAGTTTGCCACCGGCTTGTGTCATTGTTTTGACCGATGGCAAATCCATACTAAAGAAGCGCAAGCGTTTAAGAATTTCCCATGTGTAAGGCACACCAGCCATTGATGTTGCTTGGTTTTCTTTGAGAAATGACCAAAACTCTCGCTGCGCATAGGTCTTATCGGTCAATAAGATTGTTGCACCTTTGAGCAGATGACTGTTGATGATACTCAAGCCGTAAGAGTAATACATAGGTAGCATTGTTATCGGTCGCTCGTTTTCATCTATGTGTAAATACTCCGCAATAGATTCAGCATTTGAAAGAATATTACGTTTCGTCAGTCGCACTAATTTCGGTGAGCCGGTACTCCCGCTTGTGGTAAGGCATAGTGCCAAATCCGGATGGCATTTCGTAATGCCGGGTTGGTAAATTTGTTTGAGGTTATTGATTGTTGTTTCATCTTTGTTGGCATCTAACAAAACTACAGGTGCACCTGCTTCCAAGCAAGCGAGATATTCAACTATGCTTTCTATATCATTACGGCAAAGACAGAATTGCAAAATGTTTCTTTGCAACTGCTTTGCTCTCGCAGCCACTTGCTCTGTTAATTCGCGATACGTAATTTTTATTCTATCATCGGAGATGATAGCAAGACGAGAAGAATATGTATCTATTCCGAATATCATATTTACATTTCATCCAAGGTCAGTAACTGCGTTTTTATCTGATAATGGCGTAAATCCGTCTGCTTTAGATAGTCCACCTTGAGCATAAATAGTTCGTGGCGATACTCTTCTTTTTTTCGCTTCACTTCTGCCACAACAGCCTTCTTTTCCTCTATTGGCAACGCTACGATATCCACTTCGGCATCTATCGTTTGTCCTTTATACTCAATCACTTTACTACGCCACCACGCGCTTATCTCACGATATTCAGATGTCTCTGCCATTTGTTGCCGGAAATAACGTTCAAGCACCTGACCCGAGTAGGTTTCATAGTCCTTCATTGCCAAACGAGTTATGCCATCGAAATTCTGAATCTCAATCATGGAGCGATTTTTCTCCACATACCGAAACCAGAACCGCAAGAAATTATCATTGAGCGAGTATTGTACTGTCTTACTTTCAGGCTTAGCCATTATCGGTCGTTCTTTCTTGATAACTTGATAGGTTTCATCTAATGCTTTGAGATGTCCGCCCACGGAGACACCTCCTAATCGATGCTCTATCAGGCCCTGAGTATTATATCCCGATGCCAATTCTTGCAGAATGGAAAAATATGTTCCGTAATTCTTGCCAAATTCGCTAACCAGCAAGGTCTTTCCTTCTTCTAAGAAATGTGAGTTTTCAGAAAAGAAATATCCATACATTTTTTCCTTTGTAGAACAACCATTATCCAAAAGCCATGACATATATTTAGGCACACCACCAGAGATTGTGTATAGCGCCAGCAAGTCGTCATTAGTATAAGATGGGTTGAAATCGGATAGTATATGCTTGATAACCTCAGTGCGGAATGGTTGGAGACGGATGATATGGTCAGCACGATTAAATAGTGGTCCATCCTTATCCATGAATATTTTCTGCATCATACGATATGCAGAACCACTAATCACCAAGTTGATATGTGTTTGTTCATGATAGGAGTCCCAAAGGTTTTGTATATCAGAGAACACCGATGGATTGATATTCATGAACTCTTGAAACTCGTCCAACACCAAAGTATACGCCCGATACTTTCCTTGCTCAAACAAATGCCGCATCAGCGCAGCGAAAGAAATCAAGCCATCCGGAATATACATATCCGTTTGCTCGTGCAGGTTATCAATGAGCGTAGATACCAGTTCTGATTCGCTCTTGCGCGCGATAAACAAGTAGAGCATATCGCCATACGAAGCCAGAGTGTGCTTGATAAGCATCGTCTTCCCTATACGCCGACGACCAATTACGAGCGTCATCCGACTCATATCTGTATAGGCTAATTTGCGAATGCAAAGTAGCTCTTTTTGTTCTTTTTCACGATTGTAGAACTTCATTTCTTTGCTTATCTTAGTTTTGCAATGGCTGTTAATTCAATAGCGGTTGCAAAATTACTAAAAATATTTTGGACATCCAAGTTTACTACTAAGTTGACTTTAATTCTTTTTGTTTAGTTTTATTATTTGAGTGGACAAAATTATTGTTTTTTTCCAATAGTGCAAAGATTTTTGACAACATCTTCGTTAATTTTGCGTTTTTTGTATTTTCTTCTTTTTAGCCTTATTTCCCGACAGTCAGCCAACAGCTTATTTTATCTGCCAAATAGCGTTCTAATAGATCAAACTTATCATGAATTGCATCATACAACGATGCTAACCCTTGACGTGTCAAAGTCGTAGAAGAAACTACATCTGCAGAGATTATTGCGCGCATTTTACCCATTTCAATTAAATTTTAAGTCCTACATTTTTTCGTTTCCTGAAACGAATTCTACAACAATTCGCTCTAAAGAGCGAATTATTTTTTTTCAGAAATGACTATCAAGGTTTAAGATTTCTATTATAACCCTTTTTGCTTTTTGACGTGCTATGGCACTTGACGGTTGACCGACAATCATAGCCCATATCTATATGACTTTTGTATAATCTACATATCTTTTTTATACATCAATCGACAAGCTATAATCTACAATCATCTGCCCATCCTCCGCAATGATAGCAAAACGAAAAGAGGTATATCTATCCCGCGTATCATTTATATTCTACTTTTTTCAATTGCTTTAGAGCCGGGCGATAGTATTTTATTGGAGTATATCCCATTGCAAATGTCACCAATGCTTCTTCATTTTTCTTTATCCCTAACAAAACACGCAACTCGTCAACACTATTGATTGCCAATTTAATATCTCCTCTGTAACATGTTCCGAGTCCAAGATTCCACGCCTTCAACTGCATGCGTTCAGCCGTAATTGCAGCATCTATCAGTACGGAAGGACTTCCGACTATAGCCACCAGATATTCTGCCCCATTAAGAACATTCTTCCGATTATTATTCATCTCCATTGTTGGCGCATATAGCGGATTGATAGAACCGGCTTGTTCCACACATTCAACTAACCAGTCCAAAGCCGCATTATACACTTTCGACAACTGCTCCTTAATAAACAATATCCGTACCGTCTTACGATTTTTCTCTGTTGGTGCCGATTGTCCGGCTAAAATAATCTTATCAAGTATCGTTTGCTCTATTTCGCGTTTTTTTTCATAATGACGAATCGAACGTTTGGAAGTCATCAACTGCAGCAACTCATCATTATACGACTCTGTAATTACATTACCTCCACTCACTGCTCCATGTGGACAAATCGCATTGCAATGACCACAGTCAATACAACGGCTACGATTGTTAAATATTGGTTTGCGTTTTCCTGTTTCGTCCTCTGACATAACCAAATAATGCGTAACGCAATCAGATACACACCTGCCGCAACCTATGCATTTCGTTTCGTCTATTTGTTTTGTTAATGCCATATTATCTCATTTGTGAAGGTACTACATGCGTAATGTTAAACTGCAATATCGGCTGTTCTCCATCATTTTTATAAGCACTGCATATACCTTTTGCTATACCATGCCGATATGACACGACTTGTGCTTTCAAACGGAGTTTATCCCCGGGTACCACCTTATCACGCAAGCGGATATTTTCTCCACTCATAGCCGAAAAAATTGGTATTTCATCCTGAGTAGTTCTCTGTTGCACTACAGCGACATGAACTTGAGCTAGACATTCCACTATCAAACTGAACGGCATAACTGGATTATCAGGGAAATGACAAGCAAAAAACCACTCATCACCTTTCAGAGCGATAGTGCCCACTCCGCTATTTTCTTCAAGTTCTAGTGTTTCCAACAACATCAACGGCTTACGATTCGGAATTGCCTTATATATTTCTTCTCCTATGTATTTCATTTCTTATTCATTCAGTTTTTCCTCAATTCGCTTTGCAATACCTTCTGCATCCAACTCTAACTCACGTAACATATAATTATACTTTCCTGCTTTCGGAAAACAATCATTCACTCCCATTATCATCATCTTCGGACACTTTGCTTGCTGCACGTAGTACTCAGCCATTGCGCTACCAAGTCCACCAACCACATTGGCTTCCTCAATTGCCACAACCAACTTATAGTCCGCAATCGCATCCAATGTCACTGTATCAATCGGTTTGATAGTATGCATGTTAATTACCTTGCACTCTATACCATTCTCTGCCAACAGTTTCGCAGCTTCCAACGACTGATATACCATCGTTCCGGCTGCAACAATAGCCACATCTTTCCCCTCTCGTAAAGTAATGGCCTTACCTATCTCAAAATCATAATCAGCATGGTTCACAACTGGTGCTCCGGCTTCGCCAATCAAACGCAGATAAACAGGTCCGTCATAGTCATAGATAGCCTTCACTGCCTTTACAACTTCAGTACAATCGGCAGGTTCCACAATCACCATTCCTGGAACGGCACGCATCAGTGCCACATCATCCAGTCCAAAATGGGAGTTACCCTGAATCCCCACTCCGATACCGGCAGCAAGACCCACCAACTTCACATCATGATGCATATATCCCAAATGCATACGCACTTGGTCATACACACGTCCGGTAATGAACGGAGAAAAACTGGTGATAAACGGCTTGTATCCGTTCGCTGCCAAACCGGAAGCTATACCCACCATGTTCTGCTCGGAGATACCTGCACTCAGGAACTTATCCGGATTATTACGTACAAAACGATCCAATCCCGATGATGTCAATAGGTCACCGGACATTACGAACACCTTATCCATCTCCGGTGCATATACATCCATCATGGTGCCAAAGGTACGACGTTCACCTAACATCGACCATGTCCGAACTTTCACTTTATTGATTTCCATCGCTTATCTCCTTTATTGCTTGTTCATACTGCTCTTCACTCAAATGGCCATGATGCCATGCGTTGTTGTTCTCCATAAACGACACGCCTTTGCCCTTCACCGTCTCTGCTATGATGACTGTCGGAGCATCCGTATTGCTTACCGCTTGACGCGTAGCCTTATACAAATCCTCCACATTATGTCCGTTGGCTTCAATCACATGCCAACCCAACTCGCGCAACGCTCCGGCTAAGTTTATCGGCATGATGTCTGCTACAGCACCATCGCTCTGCAGACCATTCTTATCGATGAATAATACGATATTGTCTAATTTATATTGCTTGGCTGCGATGAATGCTTCCCATCCGCTACCCTCATCACACTCTCCGTCACCCATGATGACAAAGATGTGATTATCAATCTTCTTCATCTTCATTGCCAAAGCTTCGCCTATCGCAAAACCCAATCCCATACCCAGACTTCCGCTGGAGCACTCGATTCCTTTCTCTACGCACTTCACCGGATGCGTCGGCAGAAATCCTCCGTCTTGCAGATAGTTGTCTTTCAGTTCCTGCTTGGTGATAAATCCCACTTCTGCAAGCGCGGCATACAATCCCAAGCAATCATGGCCTTTGCTGAGAACCAACCTGTCGCGGCTCTCATCCAGCGGATTATGAATATCATAGTTCATAAACTCGCCATATAGGACAGCCAATATATCGGCCATAGACAAGGCTCCTCCTATATGAACTCCCTGATTACCTGCGTCATGTGCCGCTTCGATAATAGTCCGTCGAATGCGGGACGACAAATCTTTTATTTCTTCAATACTCATAATCGTCAAAATTGGGCAGCCTGCATCAGCATTTCCGACACCGGCTGCCGATGATTTAAAACTCAATACCGTACTTTTTCAGCAGTTCGATACCCTTTGCATAACTGTTGAAATCTACGATGTCATCCGTTTCAAACTGGATGTCAAATGCATCTTCCAACTCACTAATCAGACCCATGTGACCAACAGAATCCCATGTTGGAACGTCTTGATACTTCAAATCTGCCAATTGATCTTCTTTTACATCTAGAGCCTCCATAAAGGCATTGTTGTACTTGTTAATGTCTGCCATTTTCACTTAAATTTTGAATATTAATAATAGATATTTTTCATATTAAAACCACCCGCGATTATCGCAGAATGGATTCTCATTCTCATAAGGTACATTTGCTGCGTGATTGTACTCAATATCCTCTATACCAAGCTGACGCAGAATTACTACCAGTTCTTCTCCGTAGTGACCGAACACGATTGCTGCATGGTTCGGGAATTGCTTCTCAAGCACTACATTCCTCAGAAATCGTCCATACTCCGGCACGGCAATGATCCCTCGTCCACCGTATGTGTCCATTGATACCGGCAACACTTGTCCTTGCGCCACGTAGGCACGCAGTCTACCATCACGCATACCTTGCAGACGAAATAGCGTTACTGCTCCAGGAATAATCTCACCTTGTATCGTTCCCGTTGCTTTTTCTTTGCCAATCAACAGATTGTTAACGAAATGCAACTCCGAACTGCATGACTGCAACTTCTTCGAACTGGTAGTGCCACAATGATAACCGATAAACAAATCGCTCTGCTTATACTGCTTGCCATTAAATGTTTTGCCTTTGATCTTCTCGTCATATACCGACTGCGGAACGCTATTGTTCAGATTCAATATTGCAACAATATCATCGCTCACGCATTGTCCGATATACTCCGATACGGCACCAAACACATCCACCTCACATGCTACCGGCACGCCTTTCGTTGTCAAACGACTGTTCACATAACACGGCACAAATCCAAAATTTATCGGAAAAGCAGGCCAACATGTACTCGTCATTGTTACATACTTACGGTTGCCCTTATGTCCCCGAATCCAATCCTCTACCGTCAACTCATACTGAGCGAACTTCGGTAACATCTGCGGATGTTTATTGCCACACGTACCGAGTTCTTCTGCCATATCGTTCACTACGTTCGCGATACGTGCATCCTCAGCATGTTTGTTGTATGCCTCTAGCAACTCCAACTCAGAATATTCCGACAATTCTATGCCCAAGTCATAAAGCAGGTAGTTCGGTGCACTGGCAGCCAAGTAACTCGAAGGACGAGGCCCGATAGCAATCACCTTTAGGTTCTTGATAGCAATTAGCGTACGTGCAATCGGTATGAACTGATAGAGTAATTGTGCGCATTCTGCTATTGTGCCTACAGGATTCGAAGGAATATACACTTGTGTATCGCGTAACTTCAAGGCATAGCATGCATTGATAAATCCGCTCATCGCATCAGTACGATTGCGCAAGAACGGCTCATGCCCTTCTTCAGCTGCCGCAATGAACATCTTCGGACCAACAAACTCCTGTGCCAACAACGTACCAGACGACTCCGGACCATAGTTCGCAAAGTACATGCATAGTGCATCGCACTCTGCTTTCTGAATATCTTTCAGCACACGCTTGATATTCACCTCATTGTCCGTCAAGCAAATAGGGCACTCATACAAATCGCTTTCCGGATAGAGTTGCTTATAGGTCTCAATAAGTCTGCCACGAAGCGCAATCGCCTCTTCTGCCGGCATCCAATCTGTACTGCCTACTACAACTCCTATCTTTATTTCGTGGATATTTTTCATAAACCTTATTTCTCTACTGGTTTCGGACGGAACTGATAGAAAACTTCAGGGACTATGATTGTATTATCCATCTCTGCCACAAGTTTTCCTTCACAATAACAAGCTACATGTCCCTTACACAAGCCTCTTTTAAAGGAGAAAACCTCTGCCTCGATATCCATTCTATCACCAGGATGCAACTCTTCATGGAAAGTAACATTCACCTTGTAACCGTGAGCCACTTTGCCCTCCATTCCCGGAGTTGTCATAATAGCAACCGTCAACATTTGTGACATTGCTTCTACCTGCAAACAGCCCGGCATATTTGGATTGCCCGGAAAATGAACTGGAAAATACCACTCATTGTTTGTCAGATTTTTATACCCTTTAGCATACTTACCCGGTACTACTTCCGTCACCCGATCAATCATTAAGAACGGATATCTGTTCGGTTGATACTTCTGCAATTCTACAGCATTTAAGCTGAATCCTTTTACTTCTTCCATATTGTTGATAATTTCAATATTCAATTAATTCAGGAATTACTATATTCTCTGTCTCAAAGTGCAGAGACTACCATAAGTTAAATTTTTCGTTTTCAATATTATTAATTGCTCGCCTCATGTGTTGTTCACTTAAAACTATACATATATGACATCCATAATATACTATCTACAACATATTTTGCGTTATATTTCTAACTTAACCCCTCGGGCCTATTCACGGAAAGTTACTTTAATCAGGAAAACAAATGCGACTCACTGCTTCAATTATTTTTTATCTATACTTGTCACATTCTTTTTCCAATCATTGACATGTTGTTGACTATCAATATCTAATGTTTCTCATGTTTTACAAATACATATTCCATATCAGTGAAATGATAATTATATGCATCATGGATATTAACAACCCGAGTGTTATTTGTTGATATTTTCCCTATATATTCCTTAACGCCATAATTTTGATAATACAAAGGCAACAATGGTAGAAATAACCCCATTCCTACATTTTGATATTTTTCAAATACTCCAGCCAATAGGCCAAAATGTATGCCATCTTTTACCCGCCCTAATGAAAATCCGACAAACTTATTACGGAAATAATGCAACATCACAATAGAGCCTCTATTATATTCGCTAACAATCCAATTCTGATATCGTCGAAGACTATACTTTGCTCCAAAAGCAGGATCAAGAAAAACACGGTCTGTTGAGAACATATTGGGTGTCATGTTGTCCAGCAAGGTATTCAATTCTTCTTCATTCTCTACTCTCTTTGCAAAAGAGTTCTTATAATATAACTGTGCAGATTTATTATTATCAATATTCAAGTCCTCAATACTTTTATAAAATGTAATTTGCGTTTCAATAAACATATATTGTCGTTTACACATTAGTTGTAGAAACGGGACTATACCTGTCGGAGTCTTTACCACAATATAGTCATATTTACTCTCGACTTCCTCTAACATTGATGCTACTTCAACAACATTATCATTTTTTTCCAATGAAATTTCCGCCACTCGACAATCAAGATTAACTAACTCCCATGGACAATCTACTATTTTCATACGTATATATTGAATTAAACTTATTAAAAATTTATCTCATCTTTAACTATATACAATGGTATTCCTTTCACTTGGTCAAAGTTTTTACCATTATGAACCAATGCAGTTACTCAAAACCGATTAACTTTCTAAAAATCAAGTACTAAACAAATTATTCAAATTTTCATTATGGATAAATTTTACTCATAAAATCATCTATTGTACCCTTATTATTTGGATTAGCATAGGTGTCAACTGCTATCTTTCGACAATTATCAGAAACTTGTTGCCACTCTTTTTGCGAAAGCGACAAAACATGATCTATACCCTTTGCCAGATCGTCAGAATCTCCATATTTAGCCAAATATCCGGTAAATCTTGTTTGTATCAATTCAAGCGATGCTCCAACAGGGAATGCAACCACAGGTGTACCACACATCAATGCCTGATTAACCATCATTGGACCTCCATCTGCAAGAGAAGGACAAACAAATACATCCGCAATTTGATACATACTAATTAAATCATCTTCACACAAATACCCTACTTTAATCGTATTTGGCGGAAATTGTAAATCCACCACTTTTCCTGCTGCTATAAACAATACATTTTCAGTAGTTATTTTAGGCAGAGCCTCCAATAATTCTTTTATTCCCTTACGCCGTTCGTTAAGACTTGTTGCACCAAAAAATACTATTTTTTTATCAATTGGAATATTCCATTGTATTCGCTTTGCAGTTCTATCATGTGAAGGTCTGAATTTTTTTTCATCGAGTGGTGATACAAGCCATTCAACTCGAAACTTGCTTAATAATTCTGATTGGCTAACACGTATTCTATCTGATTTCGTTCCAACTGCGATAATAGATTCTGGAAGATATTTTTTCTTAAATGCATAATTCATTTCAACAGCCATTTTAATAGGAAAAGACGTTGTTGCTGGACAATTATGACACCCATCAAGATATCCTTTGCACTCTATCTGATAATGACAGCCACCGGAATATAAGGCATGGTCAACAAGTATAAACACAATTTTAGCGTCTGTAATTGCTTTTAGACGATTGAGATATTGAGCATTTGCATAATCAGAAACCCAATGAACAAATACAATATCCGGTTTTTGAGGCATCGCAGCCAACATATCTTCAATAGAATAACACGTAAACCGCTCACACAAATTATACATTGAATAGGCCTCATCTATTTGACAAAATCTGACAACTAATCTAAACAGCCAGCGTCTAAATTTATTCCATACAAAACGTTTTCCTACATTAATTACATGACGATTTCCATCGGGATAAATGATTTCTTTACCTCTGTATGCGACATAAGATTTATACCCTTTTGCCAATATTGAATTATGGAAATCCAATGTAAACATACCGGCACCCCCTGAAATAAGAGATGTCAAATGCAGTATAACAGGTCTCTCTATCGCCGACATACTAAATCTATTATTTTTAATATGGTTCTCAAAAAAATGCTTTTTTTTGTTTTTCTTTCAAATCGTTGGTACATCGCCCAATCAAATAATTTGTCAACTTTAAAGTCACAATGTCTTAATGGTGTTTGACAATTACATAACGTCATATTGCCACGCCTATCAGTTTCGTTTGGTGTATGCGTTGACTCTTCTCCAAAGCCTATATTCGACATCTGATTGACTGTAGATACAATAGAATATGAATCTAATAGCATTCGTGCATAAGCCCATTGATAGTCCCAAGCATCACGAGGCGGATTAGCATAAATCTTATCATATAAAGGTTTCAGTTCTATATATGCCTTTTCTCCTATTATTTCCATCAATATTTTTTTTGTATTCTCATTTCCCCAACTTTTGATTTCCCAATCAAAATATTTCCATGCACGTCTCCATGAAGCCCAAGACCCCATTGTCATACCACCGGTTTTAGAGAATATATAATCATATTTATATGAACGCCATCGAAACAACGCATTAGTACCAGTTATAAGAGAGATTCGTTCGTCATCTTTATATTTTTCTAATAACTCCGCTTCAAAATTCATCAATGTATCCGATGGAAGGCAATCATCCTCCATGATAATTCCTTGTTCTACATTTTCAAAAAACCATGTTATACCTGATACCGGTCCTGGACCGCACCCCAAATTAGAGTTATGGTAGAGAGTGTGAAGTAAAAAATTTGGATTCGATTTGGCATAATCGGAAGTAAGTTCGTTAACTACATCACGCACCTCTTGACACTTAATCACATCGTTCTCATTTCCTTCACGAGGTCCATCCTGACACACAAATAAATTCAAAGGGTTATGTTTAAGAATTTCAGTTAAAACCTTTCGTACATGAATCGGACGGTTAAATGTAATTAATAATATTGGAGTTGTAAAAGGCATACTTAATCATTATTTTGAAGCATAGAATTCTCGTATTATCTCACAAATAGTTTCTACATCTTCAATATTTAAGTCATAAAACATTGGCAGTCGTACAAGAGTATCAGCATACCGATCGCATTGCGGCAATACTCTACCATCATGCTTGTCTTTGTAAAACTGACTGCTATGTAAACTTAAATAGTGAAATACGGCAAGTACGCCATGCTCTTTAAGTGTTCTTATAAGATTTGTACGGTCTTCCAAATTGTTGCATACGATATAAAACATGTGTGCATTATTTGTCGCACATTCAGGTACATCAGGCATTGAAAAGCAACCTTGCTCACCAAGAGGTTTAAGTAATTCGTAGTACCTATTCCACAATAATTTACGTTTGTTTTGAATATTTTCCAGTTCTTCCAATTGTGCCCATAAAAAAGCAGCGTTTATTTCTGCAGGCAAAAAACTTGATCCCATATCAACCCATCCGTATTTATTTACTTCGCCGCGGAAAAACTCTGCTCTATTGGTTCCTTTTTCCCAAATAATTTCTGCACGCCGTATAAATCTCTCATCATTTACAACTAATAATCCACCTTCTCCACCGGCTGTTATATTTTTTGTTTCATGAAATGAAAATGCAGCCAAATGCCCTATACTTCCAAGAGGTTTTCCTTTGTAATAAGAATCTATCGCTTGCGCTGCATCTTCAACAACGAGCAAATTATGTTTTGTTGCAATAGCCATTATTTTATCCATTTCACACGCAACCCCGGCATAATGAACAGGAACTATAACTTTTGTTTTCGGTGTAATAAGTGCCTCAATAGAGTCTGCGTCTATATTTGGATTATGTTGAGTTGAGTCAGCAAAGACTATAGTTGCTCCTTCGCGCAAAAAGGCAAGTGCTGTACTGACAAATGTATAACTTGGCACTATAACTTCATCACCCGGATGCAGATTACAAAGCATTGCACACATTTCAAGTGCATCAGTTCCTGATGTTGTTAATAGACATTTACGAAAGCCATATTTTTGCTCAAGAAAACTTTGGCACTTTTTCGTAAATTCTCCATTTCCGCTCAATTTACCATTTTCTTGGGCATTTATAATATATTGTAGCTCATGACCGGTAAGATGTGGTTTATTAAAACTTAGCATACATTTTAGTATTTATAAAAATTTGTGGGTTATTCTTATTCTTTATCTATTATATTTTTTATTATTGATAAATTTATTCTTTCTTTTTCAGTATAGTCACACTCGTGAACAAATGCTCCATGTCCATCTGCAATTCCAAGTATCGCATGTGGATTATATATATTATCGACAACTAAATCTCCTCTACGCCCCATGAGTCCTCCACTAACCAAATGTTTGTCTGCGATATCAACTCTCCCTAAAACATTAGTAACCAGTTCTTCCGTTTCCATCAAATTCAACACGATACTTGAAACTGCGGCACGATTATCGAATCTATATACTTCAACGCCGTTTTTCATTGAAAATAGTATATAGTCACTTGAAAAATTTTGTAAACCTATATCATACAAACTTTTTGCAAATATTGGTTTTAAATGCGTACAATCATATTCTTTTTTCAATTTAGAGCCAACTATTATATCAAACTCTTTTTCATCATTAACAATATGGAGTTTGTCTGAATGTATTGAAATTTGCACATCGTCATCTAAAGCAAAAATATCATGATAATCCTCACGCAACATATATACTTCAACTCTACGTAAGAGAAAATTTTGTAAAATGCGAGTCGTTAAATAACTATGACCTAATAAGAGAATATTTAACGATGTTTTTTTTTCATTTTGCAAAATAAAATTCACAGAAGAGTTTGCCCACATTTCAAGATCAGAATACTCCAATATAGGAATAGGGCTTTGCCCTCTAACTTTCGCAATAATTTCCTTTGAATTAATGCGCTTATGGTCAATATCTAAAACGATTCGATCAATAACCCCTACTGATTGTTCAAAAATAAAATCTAATATTGATGGGGTTCCAATTTCTACAAAACAAATTATATTAGATATGGTTTCACGAGTAATTGGCAATAATAAATCATTGCTATCACGATTTGGGATCTGCACTATAAACAATACAGAGGCTTTATTTGTTTCTGCCATCATTTGTTTCGCAGCATGTATACGTTCTAAATATTGTTTCTTAAACTGAACTACATCCATAATTAAAAGTATTTATGCGAAAATTTTTGGAATATAAAGGCTTTCTTTCCTTCCGCCATACGTGAGGCTACAACTTCAAACAATTCTTCAGATGGATTTATCATATTAACCTTTGAAACTTCAGTCATTAAAACATCCGAATCTACATGATATTTTTCTGCAATTTTATATAACAATGGTAAATATGAATCATGGAAAAGGGAAGTTGCGACAACGATATCTCTCTTACTCATAGCAGTTTGTCCGGACAATAGTTGAGCAATCACTTTTTCACTAAAATCCGCCATTTTTAGGACATCGATATCATTGGTCATAAAATTTGCTTTTTGTAAAATAGCCACCAAAGTTTCGAGTTGCGCATTGCCGGCACCTCGTCCAAGGCTCATTAATGTAGCATCAACAAACTTTGCACCGTGTTGAATTGCTGAAAGGCTATTTGCATTTGCCATCATCAAATTATTATGACCATGAAAACCAACCTCTACATCAAACATTTCCAACAATGCTTCGACATAATCTCCAACTCGATTAGGTAACATTCCCCCTGCAGAATCCACAACATATACACAATCTACACCTGCATCAACCATCACATGCGCTTTACAAACCATTTGATACACAGATACTGCATAAGTTTTCATTATATTTCCACACACCCAAAAGCCAAGAGATTTAGCATACTCAATGAATTCTACTGTTTTATATATATCAGTTGGGTTTGCTCCTATACGAACAAAATCTCCTCCACAATTACGAAAATGGATTAAATCATCCTTGGTTCCTATCCCAGGAATAAAAAAAGCGCCTATAAGTGCATCCCCTTTATATGGTATTGTATTATCAAAATAAGAAGAATCATCCATGGCTTCATTTAACTTTCTATATGATCCCAACCCGATTCCATTTCCTATTTCGATATAACGAATGCCCAATGAAGATAACGTACTTACTATATCTTGCAACATTTGCGGACTCCACCGATTTCCTGTAGCATAACTACCATCTCTTATAGTACAATCCAATACATTAATCATAATATTCTATATTGAATGTATGTTCCACTTTTGCTATATAAGAATCTACCTCTGCTACAGAATCACCAACGACAATAAAATAGGCCGGTCTATTTCTACCATTCTTAATATCACCTACTACATAATCTTTTTTTAAGTCGCTACCAAAGTCTACAACGAATGGCATTTGCAATATTTTTTCTACTCCGCTTACCTGACGAACCTTACCTTGTGAAGGAATAATAAATTTCAGTGTTCCATATCGATTATCTGTAAATTCAATTGGGGTATCAATATTTAATGATTTATTCAATACAAATTTCATTACATCAAATCCACGTAAAGTCGGCATCAAATGCGTAATTACGTTGCTTCCACAGCCACGAAGTGCAAATTCTATTATTTTAATTCCATCAATAGTCCAAATAAATTCAATATGCATGATTCCGTCAAGAATGTTTATCCCTTTTACTAATCTATTTACCATTTCTTTGACTTTTGTATTCTCCCATTCGGAATAATCTTGGTTATAATAATCTAAACGAATATCATAACGAAATGGATAAGGAGACTTTTGTTTTTTACACCATCCCATGATAAATTCCTGTCCTTTATCAACAAGAACCTCAACAGAACTCTCACTTCCAATCATGAGTTCTTCCAACAGCACTTTACCAGAGAAGGAATTATCAAATGCTTCTTGACATGCGTTATTCAAAATATCTTCATTTTCGATAATACACACTCCACGACTTCCACAATTATCTACAGGTTTAAGAATCGCTTTGCCCCCAATTTGTTCATACGCATAGAATAACTCTTCCTTGTTAGAACATAAATAGTATTTAGGGACATTCAGACCTATTGCCTTTATTTTATTACGCATAAGATACTTGTTTGTCGCTAATTCTGCTTGCTCCATGGAATAACATGGAAGATTCATTTTATTTGCGATAAAGGCTGCTGTAGGTACACCGACATCAGAATTAGTAAAAACAGCATCTATATTGTGAGATTCGGCATAAACTAAACTAGTTTTGAGATCTCTCACACTAATAGAAGAAAATTCATCAGCATAACAACTACCTATAGGATTTGTTTCCCAGTCAGTTGCCAATACGTACAGCCCCATTTCTTTTGCTTTTATTATGTAGGGTACCTGCCATGCTCCTGCACCTAATATAAGTATCTTTTTTTTATTCATAAATAAATCAAACAGAAAATTCTTTAACTACATTTCTAATTTCTGACATAACGTGTTCACAACCATAAACTTTTAATAAGACCTTTCGATTATGCTCCACAATATTGTCCGACAACGGCATGTAACCATATTTTTCAAAATCATTTTCAATTGAATAGACATGTATTCCTATCCGTTGCAAGTATTTATATGAAATATTTTTTTCACTCATATACACACGCATTCCAAGCCACAACCCTGTATAGATATTTCCCATTCCTTGCGACATATAGTGCGCCATTATCATTGTTGAGCAATTTAACATCAATTTATTGTAATCATTTCTCAACAACATTTTATCCAAAATCAGACATTGATTATTAAATAAAATCTTGGAAAGTTTTGCTACTATATTTGCAACCCATTTTTCAGAATATGACAAAGGTATTATAATTTTCCGATTTTTTAATTTACTTTTATTTTTAAATAAAAACAATAAAATATCAATATGATTATTTGTCAAGGTAGCTGAATTTCCGAGCCACACATTATTTCCACTACAACGTTCCCCTATCAACGGCCCAATCATTTCCTCTAATGAATAATAGGTGTACCATAAACGTTTAAATTGCTTGTTACAATAATGGACTGCATATTGATATTCCTCATCTTGACTTGTCAGACAATAATCTACCCTTTGAAAAAGGTCATACTCTATTTCCCATTCATTTACAACTCTCTTACTATGTTTGAACAGTTTCTTATAAATATTGTGTAAATAGTGAATTTTTTTAGTAAAAGGGGCTAAAAAAGTAATTGAAACATCATGTCTTCCATATACATCGCCACCCCATAAAACCCATGCCACTTTTACATTTTCGGATAATCTTTTTAATATTATTGACTGCCAACTTCCCCAGTGCATTCCATGAAAGACAATTGCACTATATTTACATAAGTTGTCATCTAAATATGAAATAAAATCCTCATTATACGGGTCTACAATTTCAATTGCATCTTTCAATTCCACCAAATTTATTCGTCCGGCTGTATTAAAACATACAAAATCAGAATTCATTTCTGGTTTCGCAAACTGCTTGATAGCATAGTCTGCAAATTTATCATCTGTCAGTATATGTAGAATCATATTTTATTTTAATTTTGCAGTACAGCCGTCAAAATAATTGAATCCCCAGTCGTTGGGCCAAACTGTGATTGGTTTGTCCTTGTATGAGACCACTTCAAAAGTCAACGAATTATAGATACCATCAAAGATATTCCACGAGTTAATCATCGGCTCTGATGATACCCAAAAATTCATTTTGTAGGCACCGTGCTTGAGATTGAGATGGCGGAGTGTAACTTCCATTTCAAAGTCGTTCTTTCCGTCAGGTATATCAAAGATATCACTACAAGTCAGTCCTACACGATTATCCGTCAGAATATCATCTACCAAGGTATTCAAACATACTTTCCGTATTGATTGATCATTACGATGAACACGCACACGATAAATTTGTTCGTCTGTTGAATCTATCTGGTATGGAGTTAAGCGCTCCACCTCAGTAATCTCCAACTGACGAGATGAACAATCTTTATATGGTCTATATGGTTTTAACTCTTCTCCAGTCAATTTAGCCCTATCTCCAACTTCACCGGCATTCCCATTAAGATAGAAATCAACTACTCTATTTATATTTTTGTCTCGAAATGCCACTTGTCCTTGTTCCAATACAACACCTGTCTTGCACAAATTCCTTATACTTGCCATGTTATGGCTCACGAAGAGGACGGTGCGGCCTTCGCCTTGGGAGACGTCTTTCATTTTGCCGATGGCTTTTTTCTGAAACTCGGCATCGCCAACGGCGAGTACTTCGTCAACGACGAGGATTTCGGGTTCGAGGAAAGCGGCTACGGCAAAGCCTAATCGGACTGTCATACCGCTGGAATAGCGTTTGACAGGGGTGTCGATATATCGTTCACAGCCGGAGAAGTCTATTATTTCGTCAAGTTTGGCTTGTATTTCGCGGCGTGTCATGCCGAGGATGGCTCCGTTGAGGAATATATTTTCCCGTCCGGTCATTTCTCCGTGGAAGCCTGTACCGACTTCGAGCAACGAGCCTATGCGTCCGTGTGCTCGGATACAACCTGTGGTCGGTCCGGTTACGCGACTTAAGAGTTTGAGCAGCGTTGATTTGCCGGCTCCGTTTTTTCCTATAATACCAACGACATCGCCTTGTTCGACTTTGAAATCGATGTCGCGCAATGCCCAGACGTACTCCGATGTGCCACGTTTTGAGCGGTCGTTGGTTTCACCGATTTTGAGATAGGGGTCTTCTTTGCGTAAAACGTTGGTTATCCAAAAGCGGCGTATGTCGTGCGAGAGGGTCTTGGTGCTAACCAATCCCAATCGGTATTGTTTGCTTACGTGTTCAAATTCTATTGCGTTTGCCATAACTAAATCGTGTCAATGAAATATTTTTGTTTTCGGTTGAACATCCACATTCCTATTATAAGCAGGACGAACATGCAACCTATGCTGTATCCGAAATCAGCCCAAGTGAATGAACCGGCTCCGTAGGCTCCGTATTTGAAGGTTTCGATGAGCGATGTTATCGGGTTGAGTATCATTATTTTATGCAGCGTCGGGTTGGTTACGTAACTGAGGGGATATACAATCGGTGTGGCATACATCCAGAGTGATATAATGGTTGGCAGGACGTTGGTCAGGTCTTTATATTTAGTGGTAAGGGATGTTATGATAAGTCCTAATCCTAATGCTATTCCTGCAAGTGCCATAATGATTACAGGGAAAAGCAACAGATACCAATTGGGCTGGAGGTTGACTCCTTTGAGTACGAAAAAGATGTAAACGAATATAAATGTAGCAAGTTGTAGTGAGAAGTGGAACAAGTTAGAAACCACTATGGATACAGGTGTTACAAGTCGTGGAAAATAGACTTTACCATATAAAACCGCGTTGTTCTGGAAGGTGGATGACACATTAGTCAGGCAGGTGGAGAAATACTCCCAAAGGCATATTCCGCTAAGGTAGAATACTGGTTGCGGTATGTCGTCAGTAGGTATTCCGGCAATGCGTCCGAAGACTACCATGTACATGACCATGGAGAACAGCGGTGAGATAAAATACCAACCCATTCCGAATATGGTCTGTTTGAATTTGACCGTTATATCGCGTTTGATAAAGAGCCAAATCAGGTATTTTTTCTGCCATAGTTCACGCAAGCCTAAGCCACGGAATCCCATATTGGGTGAGATGACCGTAGTCCAGTAGGTATCATTATATGTCGCTTTGTTTTGGTTCATTTATTTTTTACTGCGCTATACGGTGTCCATGAATGATTTTTGCACTTTGTTGAACATCAGGAGTCCTAAAATCATAAGTATTGCTGTCATTACAACGCTATATCCGAGCCATGCCCAAGAGAACTGTCCTTGTCCGAGTAGCGAGTATTTGATTGCTTCCATTACGGGAGTTACAGGATTGAGCGACATAGCGAAGTGCAGTTTTTCGTTGGTTACCATGCTTAACGGGTAGATAACCGGGGTTATATAAACCCATAGTTGGACTATTTTGGCAAACATAATTTGCAAGTCGCGATACTTGGTGGTAAGTGAAGATACCATCATTCCGAATCCTACGGACATAAATGCGAGTATCAGCACAAGAACAGGGAATAAGGCTATCTGCCAATGTATCTGAAGGTCTGTTCCGGTTGCCACATAATATATATAGAAAGCTGCGAATATAGCCAACTGGATTGCAAAGGTAAGCAGATTGGTTGTTACTGCGACAAAAGGCATTATGATACGTGGGAAATAGACTTTGCCGAAGATATCTGCGTTGGTTACGAATGAGTTGGATGTTGAGTTCAGACATGATGCAAAATAACCCCATACGGAAATACCTAAAAGATAGAACAATACGGGCGGCACACCGTCGGTCGGGATATTAGCAATGCCTCCGAATACAGCCACATAAACAATCACCGACAAGGCAGGAGTGATGATAAACCACAAGGGGCCGAGGATAGTTTGCTTGTATGCTGTACGGAATGTGCGTTGTACGAAAAGGACGTACAGGTCACGGTACTGCCACAACTCTTTCCAGTTGATAGCAAGCAAGTTATCTTTGGGTGTGATAGTGGTGTTCCAATATTTATTTGCAGTATCTGCCATCTTGTTATTATCTTTCAGCTCTCATCGGGTTATGCAAGAAGTCATCGTATGCAAGACGTATACCGTCAGCGAGTTCAGTCTTATAAGTCCACCCTAAAGCGGTTGCTTTACTTACATCAAGCAGTTTACGCGGTGTGCCGTTAGGACGCGTTGTGTCCCACTCTATTTTTCCGGTATAACCTACGATTCGGGCAACGAGTTCGGTGAGTTGTCGGATGGTAAGTTCTTTGCCTGTACCGGCATTAACTGTTTCGTTGCCGGAATAGTTATCCATAAGGAATACACAGAGGTTAGCCAAGTCGTCAACGTAGAGAAACTCGCGTAATGGTGAGCCATCGCCCCAGCATACAACACTTTGAGCACCACTTTCTTTGGCTTCATGGAAACGACGTATCAGAGCCGGAAGGACGTGCGAGTGCTCGGGATGGTAATTATCATTGGGACCGTATAGGTTGGTCGGCATTACTGATATGTAATCAGTACCATACTGACGGTTCAGATATTCGCAATACTTGAGTCCGCTTATTTTAGCAAGTGCATAAGCCTCATTGGTCTGTTCGAGCGAGCCTGTGAGCAAGCAACTCTCGGGCATGGGTTGCGGAGCAAGACGCGGATAGATGCATGAAGAACCGAGGAAGAGGAGTTTTTTGCAATTGTTTTGCCAAGCAGAGTGAATGACATTCATTTCAAGTATCATATTCTGATACATAAAGTCGGCAAGTGCTTTTTGGTTTGCTACGATGCCGCCCACTTTGGCTGCTGCAAGAAAGACATATTCGGGTTTTTCGGTTTCAAAGAACTCTTCGACATCACGCTGACGTGTGAGGTCTAATTCTTTGTGAGTCCGTGTAATGATATTGTTGTAGCCTTGTCGCTGTAGTTCGCGTACGATGGCACTTCCGACCATACCGCGATGTCCGGCGACATATATCTTTGCGTCTTTATTCATTGCTTAAGTCGTGTTTAACCATGAGTTCAACCAATTGTTCAAAAGTCGTTTTACGCGGGCTCCATCCAAGTTGTGTTCGTGCTTTGGTCGGGTCGCCGCAAAGTTGCTCAACTTCTGTTGGACGGAAATACTTCGGGTCAACTTCAACGAGTACTCTACCCTGCGCGTCAATGCCTTTTTCATCAACGCCTTCGCCTACCCAATGCAGTTCAATTCCGGCATGGTGAAAGGCAAGAGTACAAAACTCTCGCACGGTGTGCATCTCACCTGTTGCGATGACATAATCATCAGGTTCTGGCTGTTGAAGTATGAGCCACATACATTCAACATAGTCTTTGGCATATCCCCAGTCGCGGCGTGCCGAGAGGTTGCCAAGATAGAGTTTGTCCTGTTTGCCCTTAGCTATGGCAGCGGCTGCAAGCGTTATCTTGCGTGTAACAAATGTTTCGCCCCGTCGTTCAGACTCATGATTGAAGAGTATTCCGTTGACGGCATACATACCATAGGCTTCGCGATAGTTTTTAGTGATCCAAAAGCCGTATTGTTTAGCTACGCCGTAAGGAGAGCGTGGATAGAAAGGTGTTGTTTCACGTTGTGGTACTTCCTGGACCTTACCATAGAGTTCGGAAGTAGAAGCCTGATAAATGCGCGTCTTTTTCTCAAGCCCGAGGATGCGAACGGCTTCGAGCAAACGAAGTGTGCCTACAGCATCGGCTTCGGCTGTATATTCAGGCACGTCAAAAGAAACTTTGACATGACTTTGGGCTGCAAGATTATATATTTCGTCGGGCTGAATCTCTTGTATGATACGGATTAGAGAAGAAGAATCAGTCATATCTCCATAGTGAAGATTGACAGCTCGTTTTTTCTTCATGTCCCGAACCCATTCGGTAAGATAGAGATGCTCAATGCGTGCGGTATTAAAAGTCGAACTCCGGCGCATAATGCCATGGACTTCATAGCCTTTTTCTAACAGAAATTCAGCAAGAAAACTGCCATCTTGTCCCGTAATACCGGTGATTAAAGCCTTTTTTGCCATATAATATTTTGTTTTTACAACTTGCAAAGTTACTACTTTTTTATGATTATGCAAAGTTTTTGCATGTTTTTTCAAAAAAAAAGGCAGTCACACTGATTTTTAGTATATTTTTTTGGCTATTTAATCATATAATTGTAATTTTGCGCGAAATTTAGAAATTAGAACAAAAAAAATGAAAACTTTTTGGAAGATTTTTATAACTATTTTAGTTATCGGTTTATTAGCCTTTGGCGGTTGGTTTTGGTTTAGATTTTATTTTGTATTCGGTGAGAGTTGGACAGCCGGCACGCTGAACTACATAACTAACAAAGGTTATGTTTGGAAGACTTACGAGGGCAAACTGATTCAAGAGGGTTTTGGCAATACCAAGAGTGCCTCTCAATCAGGGAAAATGACGTCCAATGAATTTGAGTTTTCTGTTGATGATGAGAATGTGGCACGATTGTTAGAGCACAATGCCGGCAAACACGTAGAGGTTCATTATAAAGAATATCGCGGAGCGTTGCCTTGGCGTGGTATGCAGAAATACGTTGTTGACTCGGTTGCCAATGTATCCGACCCTGTGGTAAGTCCGTCACAAATACCCTCGGTAGTGTATTAGTCGTGAGATGTGAGAGATTAGTCATGAGATGTGAGTCGTGAGAGATTAGTCGTGAGGTGTGAGTCGTGAGATATGAGAGATTAGATGTGAGAGAATGATATGAATTTGTGTATTGATCAAGGCAATAGTCGTACCAAAGTAGCAATTTTTGATGCTGATGGTAAAGTGGTGAACGATTGGATGTTTCGTTCAAAAGATTTTCATGCTGCAGATGTGGAAAAGATATTCAAGTTCAATTCGAATATCACATCAAGCATCATATCATCTGTAATAAACATAGACCCTTCGGTAGTTAATACCCTCAATCGCCTAAGCAAACATTTCGTATTGTTTGACAGCACGACACAAATTCCGATAGCCAACCATTATGCTACGCCTAATACGTTAGGACAGGATCGCATGGCTGCGGCAGTCGGAGCATGCGAATTGTTGCCGGACAAGAACTTATTAGTTATAGATATCGGGTCGGCGGTAACCTATGACTATGTGAGCGCAACAGACGGTTTTATGGGTGGCAATATAGCACCCGGACTGAAGATGCGCTTACGCGCATTGCGCTATTTTACAGGCAAATTACCCAAAGTTGAGACCACAGAGAATGAACTGATTCCACTATTTGGTGACAATACACGAGACGCAATGGCGGCAGGAGTCATCAACGGCTTGTGTTTTGAAATCAAAGGATATATGCAGGAGCTGAAAGAGCGTATTGGTGATTTTAGTGTTGTACTGACAGGCGGCAACGCCAATTATTTCAGAAGTCGCCTGCCTAATAACATCGTTTTTGAACGCAGATTAGTGCTGATAGGACTTAATCGCATTCTCAACGATATAGTTAACCGCCTATAAATTTACATTACTTAACATTATTTAACTGCAAAATAAATACAACATATTGATATATATTGTAATTTTGCAACGTTTTTCGTGATTAGGAAAATAAAGATTAAAAAACATAAAAAATTACTAATTTTAAAAGTTGAACAAAATGAAAAAAGTATTATTTGTATTTGCTGCTACATTAGCATTGGTAGCATGCGGTAACAAAGAAGCTAAACAAGAAGAGGCTCCTGTAGAAGAAGCTACTGTTGAAGTTGTAGAAGAAGCTCCTGCTCAAGAAGCTCCTGCAGAAGAAGCTACTGTTGCTGAACAAATTACAGAAGCTGCTGATCAAGCTGCTGATGTTGTTGATGCTACACAAGCTGCTGCTGAAACTGTGAAAGAGGCTGTTGAAAAATAATTTTCTCCACGACTTTCAAGACAAATGATTATGGTGTACAATATGAGTACACCATATTTTTTGTGCTTTTTTTTGAATTATCACAACTAATTCAGATAATTTTTGTAACTTTGCAAAATCATAACTAAAGTTTCTTATATGCAGACAGACAACATTACTATAAAGTATTAAAGTTTCCCATTTGGTTAAATGTTATCGCATAGCGATTTTCTTTTATAACACTGATTATCAATATCAATGCTATTAAAAGGAAACCCCTACGGGGTATAATCTCAATAAAAGTAATACTGAATAGTAGTGGGAAACTTTAGTAACGTACTACCATACCGGAGTTGTGATAAAATAGCAAATGTTATGCGCAATGGAGTGTCATATAAGATCCATTGCGTTATAATAATCAGAAAAAAAAAGAATAAATAAAGGTATATGAAACGAGAAATTCAATTCAGTTTGGTCTATCGTGACATGTGGCAGAGTAGCGGCAAATATGTGCCGCGCAAGGATCAGTTGGCACAGGTTGCGCCGGTGATTATTGATATGGGTTGTTTTGCCCGTGTAGAGACTAATGGCGGTGCAAGTGAGCAGGTTAATCTGCTTTATGGTGAGAACCCTAATCAGGCAGTGCGCACATTCACAAAGCCATTCAACGAGGCAGGCATCAAGACCCACATGCTGGACCGCGGTCTGAACGCATTGCGTATGAACCCTGTTCCGGCTGATGTACGCAAGTTGATGTACAAGGTCAAACATGCACAAGGCGTTGACATCACACGTATATTCTGCGGTCTGAATGACCCGCGCAATATCATTCCGTCAATCAAATGGGCGAAGGAAGCAGGTATGACGGCTCAGGCAACTATGTGCATCACATACAGCCCTGTTCATACACGCGAATACTACATCAATCTTGCCGAAATACTGATAGAGAACGGAGCGCAAGAGATATGCCTGAAAGATATGGCAGGTATAGGTCGTCCGGCAATGTTGGGCGATATTGTGCGTGCTATCAAGGAAAAACATCCTGATATTATTATACAATACCACGGTCATACCGGTCCGGGCTTTTCGGTAGCAAGTATGCTTGAAGTGGCAAAGGCAGGCGGCGATGTGTTTGACGTAGCTATTGAACCGCTGTCATGGGGTATGGTTCATCCTGACGTGATTACGATACAAGCCATGATGCGTGATGCAGGGTTCTCGGTTCCTGATATCAATATGAAGGCATATATGGAGGCACGCCG
>Ga0326513_10000822_pt1 | contig 26238 bp, 32 predicted proteins | sample 2_2465_0518_D_FD_203654 | JGI IMG/M metagenome (GOLD analysis project Ga0326513, IMG submission 203654) | Bovine rumen microbial communities from UC Davis, California, United States - 2_2465_0518 | ecosystem: Host-associated > Mammals > Digestive system > Stomach > Rumen | place: USA... | reverse complement strand
ACATAGATGGTCTGAGGATCGGTGGTCCTGTACAGAACGGAGACGTCTCCGGTGAGCGTCTTCTGCTCGCCCTTCTTATACCCCTTAGCCCGCAGGTTCTCGATGTTGCGGACATCCGTGAACCGCACACGAACATGAGTCAGAGGGCTCTTATGGACCTTGTTCAGTAGCTTGGTAATCCAGCCCTGATCGGTGGTCAGCATTTCCGGAGCACCGGGCTTAATGTCGGTCACTTCGGGGAACAGGATGGTCAGGCTGCTGGTGTCGAAGCCGTGGGACAGGCTGGCATCATCGCAGAACATTTTGATAGCGGCCTTCAAGCTGCCAACGCTGGTGCTCTTCGCCATATCCAGAATCTTGGTTTCATCGCTGTGGCTCAGGACGTTCTCGTTCTCCTGAGTTTCCTTGTCAAACGCATTGTGACGCATGGTTTTTTCCTCCTTGTTTTCCTCTTCGGATTTATTGGAATCGGCCGACTCAAGGGCATGCTCCAGCATGGCCATCACAAAAACCTTCTGTTCTTCAGTAAAAGAGTCCATAATCTTATCGATTTCGCTCTTGTCTGGAACATCTTCGGTGTCGGCGTGTTTTACTTCTTTGTCTTCATCCTTATCCTCGGACTCAGACTGGTCTTTGGTGTCATCTTCCTCAGACTCGCTGTTCGGCTTATCCTCGTCATCATCGGACTTGTCTTCCGCTTCATCTTCAGGGTCTTCATCCTTATCTTCAGCGGCTTTCTTGCGCTCCATGGCGGCTTCAATCCGTTTCATCCGGCGGTCATCCTCGTCTTCGTCCTCGTTTTCTGTATCTTCGGCGTCGGCGTGGTAGAGTTCGCCCTCCAATCCAGAATAGAACCAGCCCTGGTTGCGGTCCTCAGTTACACTCCCGTCGCTGTGCGCGATGAAAGAGTCGATCAGAGCTTCGGGATTGGCTCCGGCATACACAAGGCTGACTTCTCTGATCACCCCATGCATAACTCGGCCGGCCTGCTCCTGCAGCTTGTTCGCATAAATGCTCAGCGCGGAAATATCACCATGCTTAACCAGCTCTTTGGCAATCCGGCCAGACTCATTGTCGTTAAATGTGGCGTAAGCATATACACCGTCATCACGATTCTCGAGCAGGGCATGGCCAAGCACGTTTTCCGGGCTGTTATGCTGGTGATTCCACACCAGCGGAACTTTCTTTCCGTCGTCATCACGGAAAGCGTCTTTCAGGATGGTACGCCCGTCAGAACATTTGACATTATTGCGCGTGGCGTACCCGCAAAAATCGTAGACCATTTTGATTTCCTCCCTCACTTAGTCGGTCCTCTTGGACCTTTGTTGCCTTTCACCCTTTTTCGGCCGGCTGCCATGCTGGATTCGACAGATGAAGGATGCGTCTGATTGTTCTGCTCGTTTGCAGGGTCAACCGCAGTCTGCATCATCTCCGGATCATATGCGTTATCTCCTTCGTCCGGTGGACGTGGTTCCATTTCCTGATCGCCGGCTGGCTCAGAAATATTCGGATTCCGCAACTCATCAGCCCGCGGATCTTCGCTCGGTGGCATACCGAGTTTCTGACGCATTTCGTTCGGACTCATGATCTGGTTGCGAATCATCTTGTCGGCGATATCGGCAATCTCGCTGGAGGGGATGAGTTTAAACGGGTCTCGGAAGAACATAATACTTTGCTTTTGACTCCTCGCCGTCTTTGTTAGCAGCTTCCTCTTGATCTCATCGGCGAACGCGCTTAGAATCGGCTCAACAATGCGAACATAGTAGTTCTGCATAATCTTCGGTTCCGCACTACCGTCCATGATTTCTTGAGTGACTCCTATCTGGCTGAATAGCAGATTTGTCAGATACTCGATCTGCTTCATCAGATTATTTTCGACCGGCCTATTCAGCTGAATTATCTTTTCGGTACCATCAGTATATGCAATTCCGTACGGTCCTTCGGTCAGCTGCTTGACAATGTCCTGCCTCCGAATTTCGGCTTGGGCTTTTCTTGCCGGAGTCTTAATTACATATGGGAGCTGGATGATCATGTCAAGTCGTCCGCTACTGGCCTGCTCGTCAACAACATCTAACAACGCCAGCTTTCTCGAGAGGCGCTGCATGGTCGAGCTTGGCTCGTTCATTATCGAGTACATCGGGTTTTCGATAATCGGTGTGGTGGCCTTTGGAACGATAATGTCTTCTCTGTTCCCAGTGCGTTCGTTGTAAACATTTACCTTTACCGAGTACGGACGCCACTCAACGACTTTGCCTGTTCGCATGGTATACACAGCGAAGCTTCCGGAATCGGTCGGTTCGTCGTCTGTGTCCACCGGAACTAGTGCCACACACCCTTCATCGAACATACTCTGGACGCCGTCTTGAATGAACGATCGTCCGGTCTGGTCGATGTTTGCCTCAAGGCTAAGGCAATTATCCAAATCGCTGTTGATGTACTCCTTAAACCGGCCGGCATCATCCAACCGCACATGCCTCAAAGGAATAGCGGCCACATCCATAGCGATTTTTGTAAACACGGCGGTGATTATGCTCCGCTCGTTTCCGCGGCTGAACCGCATTCGATCCGGACGGAGATAGTACCCAGGTCCGGAACCGTTTTCAAACGTGGGATCCTTATTCTTAAACACATTCCAGGCATTCCGGAGTCGTCCCATCCAACCCATATCCTGTTCCTCCCTGATTTATCCAAAAATAAAAAACGCGGGATGATGCAGGCATCACTCCGCGCAAGTACGAGGCTCTGATTTCCTAATTAATCTCTAAAAACAATTGGAAATATAGCTTCTCTGTTTGCAGCAAGCTCATTGTTGGTTTTCACCTCCGAATTACATAAACGCGTCTTTGTTAAGCTTGTACGCGATGTAGGCGTCCATCATTGCTGCAACGGCGTCAATCTTCTGATCGGCACGCTTTTTAATTAGCATCTTGTTTCCGTTAATATCGACGTCAAGCATGCAATGCCCCATAGCGAACATCATTAACTGCTCGTCAAAGATCAGCATTCGTTCTTCGGACAGCTTCTTAAGTTCACCAAGCGGAACCGATTCTGTCTTCTTTCCCTGTATCACTTTCTCGATCCCAAACGGTCCATTCTCACGTTCCCATCTTGCGATGAACTCTTTTGCGTTGTATGGGTCATAGCCAAGACTGCGAACATCGTACTCTCTATTTTGGATGAACAGGTCAAGATCGTCATACACAGCATCCATGTCCAACACGGTTCCTGGCATGACACACAAGCTCTCTTCTTCGACGAATCCCATATACTGCATATGCATCGAAGGAGTAAGTTTGTCATAGGTAAGCTGACTTATGTAGTTCCTAGTCTTAACACCAAAGCGTCCTCCAGAAAGTGGAAACAGAAATGTGAACGAACAGAAGTCATCCCCAAGGCTCAGATCAGCCCCCATACTACATGACAACTGCCAGAACGACTGTTTGGGGTGGGGAAGCGTTTCGTTGTATGTAAAGAAGTATGTGGTTCCCTCCATTGGCAAATTAAATCTCTTTGCCAAAATATCATTCCTGGCAGAAGGGGATTTTTCCGCCATTTCAACATCGCGCTGATAGGTCTCATACGTTACAGTCGAACCGAGATTTGGATTTGCTTTAACCCACAATTCTGGATGTGCGACTTCTTTGATGTCATCGAGTTTGTAATACCAAATGGCCTGCCACGGGGCATAGATTTCGCCTCGTAACACTTTCATCAAGTCCATTTTGATGTCGTCACCAATCGCATTTCGAATCGTTCCTTCTGAACTGATAGCCACTATCAGGTAATCCGGAGTCTTCGCACAACTCTGTCGGCAAGCCTGAAGAACATTGTCTCTGACATCACAACTAAGCCATTCGTCAATGGTGATAACTTTTGTCCGAATAGACTGAAGTCTGTCGATACGCATAGGAACTGTCTCTATATAGCTGTTGGTAAGGCTGTCTTCTATTCCGCGTTTGCTTGAATAAAGTTTCGGGCGATTGGCTTTGCTTCCTGTGGTGTTGTGTAGGTTTCCTTCTGTAAGGAACTTAAACAATGGTCCCTTCGCTCTTGTGATCGCTGTCCTGAATGGGGCAAGTGTTTCGTCGGCTTGGTCGGTTGTGTACGCGACAGCAACTTGATGAGTCGTAGAAGTATCGATTACAAGAAAATAGGCCTGGATAAGAGTTGCGAACAATGTCTTCGCTGCACTTCTCGGAATAATCAGAAACAGTTCGTTGACAAGTCGCCGCTTGATACGTCGGACATCCATGCGGATGCTTCCATCGGGAAGAGGGACCGGAATCTGCTGATCTTCAAACCGGAACCACGCGAAAATAGATTCGGCCCAAAGCTTGAACGTTTCTAGTAGCTCAAGATCGGCCCCGTCAGTTAGGGTCATCTCTCCTTCACAAAAAGCAATAAAGCCGTCGATTGCTTTATCATCGTAATAGTAATCAGGGTTTGCAATTAACTCGTCGATCCTATGCATCTGCATTTCAATCGTTTCGCAGATTGGGATCAAACCGGTCATTACTTTTGCCCGAAACTCTCCATAGTATTTTGGTACCGCAGTATTGGAGAGCATCGAATCATCCTTTCAAGTTACCATTTATAGCCGAATGCCGCATAGATTTTACGGCGCCGTTCCTCTTCTTTACGCTTGGCGGTTTCCTTCTTGAGCTCGGCTTCTTTCCGGATTTCAGCTTTCTTCTTCTCCCATTCTGCTCCGTTTATCCATTCGGAGTATTTCCTAAGCCGATCTTCCTTCTCTTTTTCTGCAGCTTCGCGCTGAGCCTCTTTTTCGCGTCGTTTTGCATCTCGCTTAGACTCTTGTTTTGGTTGGGTTGGTTTTCCAGCCTGATTGGAGGTCTCTCGCTTAGGCGCATCGGCAGGGGAAGTAGTTTGTGCTGTTGGCGGGGCCGAGCGATCATTGTCTTTCTTTGCTGAAAGTTGTTCGCTAGCATATTTCTGAACCGTGGACTCAGACACACCAAGAGCCTTAGCAATCTCAGAAGCACTTTTGCCGCTATTAGCCATGGCGCGCATCTTCTTGCGCTGGTTCTTAGAAACGGAATTGTTTTCGCCTTCGTTGTTCGATTGCTGTTTATCATTTTTCTGATCTTTGTTCTCGGAACCGTTGTTTTTATTTTCGTTGCTTTTGTTGTTACCTTTGTTTTCGTTGTTGTTATTATTGTTGTTATTGTTATTATTGTTGTTATTGTTATTATTGTTATTATTGTTATTGTTATTATTGTTATTATTGTTATTGTTACTGTTGCTGTTGCTTTTATTACTGTTACTGTTGCTGTTTTTGTCTTGATCAGAGCTACGTCCTTCATGTTCCACAACGTATTTGTTTCGAACCATGTTCGCGGCATTGTTGAATGCTGTAGAAACAGCTTGAAGTGTATCAGAGTCCAGACTGTAGGGGTCGACGTTAGCATAATCTGCCAGCTTGAAAGATTTAGACTTCATTTTATCCACGAGCTTATCGGCAACAGCTGTAAGGGATTTTTTTGCAATATCTTCTGCAAACCCTTTAAACAATTTATTCGCTTCAACCATTAACGGGCTTTTCTCACGATTTTCCCGTTCGGTAAGAAGCTCTGAATACTGCTTTTCTCTACGAAGTCTATCGAGCTGTTTATTAAGCTCCTCATCAGTCATGGTTTTGGCTTTTTTAATTTCTTCTTGCAAGGCTCTGTTCTTTTTGGCTCGTTCTATTTTTGCTTCTTTCATTTTCTTGTTAAAGGTGTCAATATCATCTTTAACTTTCTTTTCGAGCTCTTTTTTGCTCATATCGCCAACGTTTTTCTTTTCTTCCGATTCGTTGTTTGTATCGGTTGGCTGCTTCTTTTTTTCACCTACACCATAATGGATTCGACCCTCTGGAGTCAGACTACCGTCCTCGTACTGGTAACGGCGAACACCGTTTTTAGAACCTTTTGTGCGAAAATGTGCTAGCGCTCGATCATCGTCGAGCTGCTCAGACGCGATCAACATCAGACTCATGATCAAGTCGCCCCCTCTGCTTCTTTATTCTCTGCCGCAACATTCAACCGCCATTCAAACTCCGAACATGTACGTTCCAAACTGTTCATTACAGCCGAAGAAACCGGTGGATCAAACAAGAGCCGGACTTTTGCGGCAATGTATGACTTCACCAAGTTGAGATGCGAAGAATCCTCTCCAAGATAATCTGCCCACGTCGCAGAGTAATCTTCGATCATAAAGCCGGCCGTCGGACCAACACCCAGCTGTGTTAGGATTGAGAAGACGGAGTTAATATGCATGACAATATCTGGATCGAAAACCGTATCATCTTCGGAAATACCTAGCAGCTTCTTAATGGAAGCCAAAATTGTGTCATTCATGATGAACTCCTCCTACTCTTTCCACGGGCAAGTATCATTTGGTGTTCGAACAATCGGATCCCGTTGTATTTTTGTAATGTCGCCATAATGGATCGCATTGTGCGTACTATGCGAGACACAGACCAGAAACTCGGGGTTTACGAGTCTGCTAGTTTTATAAACGATATCGTCTTGAGTCAACGGATTCATATGATGAATATAGATCTTTCCCTGGATGTAATATCCATCAACACCAAGATCGCAGCCGTTATCGCGAAATATGATCTGGTCTCGTATATGTTTCCACTCTTGTGATGTGTAGAATCTCTGATTCAAATATCGATCGAAACCAAATGTGTCTTGTCCTACAAATCCCCCAAGCTTAAGATACTCAAACCGCTCTTGAAAGGTCGGGAGTGCCACCAACTCCGAATAAGTGCGAATAATAGATTTATCATTCATTGCTTAAGTCGTCTCCGTATCCGGAGTATTTCTGCATTGCCTTCATAGCATCTGCATACAACTGTTCAACCTTTGCCTGGGATTCAAGCGCTTGACGTTTGGCCTCCATCAATTCCTTCTGTGTTTCCATCATCTCGCGTTCCATTTGCTCTCTGGTCGTCGCCAGCTTTAAATAGTGTAAAACGATTGATGTTGGGGCATTTCCACTAAGCAGCATTTCCTTTGCAGCATCGATGGAAAGCGATATCAATTGGTTTTCATCTGCTTCACGGCTCAAACCAGGCCGCATCCTGGTCGGAGTCGTCGGAGACTCCGTACTTTTACGCTGTTTTATGGTACTTCATCTCCGTTCTTGTATAGTTCTGCGATACTCGAAGAGACTTATGGGGCAGTTTTGCTGTGCTGAAAGGAGCTGGACTGCGGTTTCCATTAAAGAACACAGCTGGTGTCACCCAAAACAAAAGGAGGTATGTCATGAAGAAACTAGTGCGCCCCATAAGTCTTTTCGAATACCGCCAAAATCGGCCTCCGGAAAGGTCCCCCGGAGGAATTTTAGAGACCCCTGCGATAAGGGGAGGGGGTGTGTTTTTTGACCCCCTCCCCCGGTGCCTAAAGCCCTATTAGTGGGTCAGGAGGGAGGAAAAATGACTGTTTCTGGTTGGTAAACGACGTTTAGGCAGCAGAAAAATCGCTTCTGCGAACTTTTTTGTAGATTCCCATGAAGTCAAGACGAATAATTTCGTCAATTGCGCGCTCAACTTCTGCATCTTTTTCGTCCTCAGTCATTGCATCAGCAAGAAATGTCACTCTCGCAAGGTAGGCACAGGTATAATAACCCTTTTCACAATCGAATAAGAACCAGTGATCGAACTGGTTGAATGGATCGTATGGGTTATCGATCGTTGTGATCATACAATCGTTCGGCACCAGGATCACTCCCTTTCATTATTTCGAATTCTGTTGATTGTGGAGATAGAAACATGGTATTGTGCGGCCAACATGCTTGCTGAAGTATGCTCACTCAATGCGTTTTTGATTCGTGCAATCTGACCAGAAGTAAGATTAATCTTGTCTCTTGGTGTTGCATATTCTCTAACTTTATCTGAGTCAGCATATTTCAGTATTTTCACGAGATTTGTCTTGTTTACGGCGCCAGATTGAATAGCTTCCCATTCACGAGGACTGATGTCAATCTTGTGTCTAGAAGCATTGAATCTAACACGGCCTTCAACAAGAGCTTCATTTGCAGCTTTCTTAAGCTCTTTCTTCGTGATATCCGGGTTGTCTTTCTGCTTAGCAAGATATATGGACCGGCTGTATAGCTGGGCCATACGTTCACGGGGAGCATTAAGTTCAGAAAGCTTTAATTCGGCCATCAAATGCTCAACTTCTTCGTGATATTTCGCCTCGGCATTCTTGTTAAACTCTATATCCCCTGTAGCAAGGATGGCTTTTCGCGCTTCATTAGCCATTGCTCTAAGCATATTAGAGTAATTCGCATAGGCCGCCTCCTTGGGGTTGTTCTTATCGAACACCAGATCATATGCATCATCCTTGGTGTCCAATAAATTTACGTCGATCATACGAGTGCGGGTCTTACCAGTCTTCTTGTCGACAAATGTCTGAGGCTTAAGCTGCTTTTCTGTGTAAACCATCTTTCCTGTCTCAGGATCGATATGCGGCGTGCCTGTAGGCTTCACAACCTGAGTTGGGGATTTGGCTCTTGTAAGCAAAGTAGAAGCACCATAATGAATAGATCCATCAGATTCTTCAACCCGCTCTTGATACATCTTCTTGAGCTCGGCAATATGATTGTCTTTTTCGCTTTGCTTCCAGTCAAGATGATGCTTTTCGGCATCGATAACAACCTGAGCATGGCGAGCAACCATTGCGAGATGATCTGGACCGGCTCCTTTTAAGGTCATATCCATCATCAGATTTGATACAACACCCATTTCAAGACCTGTTCTCGTCATCTGCTTGAATTCATGCCCGTTTCTGAAATAATGGTCGACCTTTTTATCTTCGTATACGGGTTTGCCCTCATCGTCATATATGGTTTTTCCGTTACGGTCTTTCTTACGAACTTTCTCAATTCGTGTTTCGACCGCATCGTATCCATATTTATCTTTTGGATCGAAATCCTCAAGTCCCTCAAGCAGCGGCACACTCATTATTTTGGTGTCGCTGTACTTTGGATCGTTACACGGAACACACATAACGGTGTCGCCATCGAAATCCGCTCCGGATAGTCTGTCCGCATTCTTTTTATTGACACCAACCGCATCAATTGGGTCAGTTCCCATGATCGACTGTCCCTGAGGGTTTCTATTGTTCACCTTCAGTATCGGAATCTCGAACGTTCCTTGATGCGGAAAGCGGATTAAAGCAATCGTTTCGCCGTCATGAAAATTCGGGGCATAAACCTCGTCGTCTTTAAGAGTTGGGCAGGGAAGGATAACCTGATATTTTTGACGAGGCAGAGATGCCGCATGCATGCTGACTGCATCTGAATCACAACCATCTGCGAAGTCTTCCAGCAAAGCCTTCTTGACTGTCGGGTTCGTCAGATTCATGATATCTGCAAACTCTGTTTTCTTAATGGTTATTGCTTCATTAAGCTGTTTGTTTATCAAAGCCATAGGCTGCTTAGCAAGAAATTGAGAGGGAAGAGAATCCTTCCATTCCTGCCAGTCGCCTTCTTGCCTGGTCTTGTTTATCAAACCAAGCTTTTCGACGCCGTGATCCATATAAGTGTACTGACCGCCATCCTGACGAAGCAGCGCACCAAATGGATTCTTTGGATCGTCTTTGGCTTTCTTAAGAACAATGTCCGCTTTATCCCGCGTCTTATTAGTGTTGAATATCACATCAATTCCGTCAGGCATGTCATCGGAATAGTGAGCCATACCTTTCAGGTATTTGTTTCCATCGACCAGGATTCTAACCTGAGAATACCGACTTCCTTTAAGATCAAGATCGGGAACATTTCTCCTGAGTTCGATGGTTCCATCCTTCTCAAGTCCGGTATGACCGTCAGGAGCTACATCGTCCTTGTATCGAATCATCAATCTGGAACTATCAAGAGAAGCAGGGTATTTCCATTTCTCTTGAGGACGTTCAACACCATCAGGACCTTCCCTGAAAGTATAATCGTTGATAGATTGAATCAATTCCGGACGATTATAAACATCCCAGGTTGAATAGTCCTTTGTTGCAAGAACTTTCAGGGTTGTTTTGTTTCCAGGATTTGTTGCCTGAGGAACACGACCGCCCAGAACCTGATATCCTTTGGATTCCAAAATAGCAAGAGATTCGGCCAGTTTGGTCTTGGTAATACCGATCTCTTTCTCGACGCCATCGCCGACATCTATCATTCCCTTTTCCTTGAGCTGTTTTTCAAGGAAATCAGCCATGACCTGAGCTTTACCGACTCTCTCAAGAGACTTCGGATTCAGCCATGAAGTCAGAGTGGAGTCCCGAATGCCAAGCGCCTGAGCAACAGCTTTCTTGTTCTTATACTCGCCGCTCGCAAGCATCGATCTGGCTTTCTCAGCGCGCTCAATTTTCCATTCGTGCAGAGCCTGAGTATAAGCCACACGAAAGGTTGTCGTATTACCGGATCCGTCAGGTTTGGTATATCCACACAAAGCGGCCAGATCTTTCTGATTTGTAACTCCGCTCTTCTTGTAGAAATCAACCCTTTCCAAAAAACCACTAATTCCATGCTGATACGGATGCTCGCCTTCGCCCTTGTGGTATCTGCCGGATCCAACGCCGTTCTTGCTGGCTTCGGCAGTTCTTCCGCCGGGACCGCTTACGCTCATACCCTGGGCTTCATAATCGTGGCGCAGAAAGCCATCTTCATCGACCATCAGATCAAAGGGATCTCCGGAATAAAGATTCATCAGTTCCATAACAACAGGATTCATGGTTTATGCCTCTCTTTCTTTTATCCGATTAATCAACTTGTCGAAGCTGATTATTTTATCGATAATCGGTACAATCTCATCCGCCTGCGGGTTGTGAATGAGCACAGCGTCATTCTGATAAATCCGGAGCTCCATATTGATAGCTCCAGGCTTCATCTTGTATTCGAGACAGAACAACGCCGCATACACCATCAACTGCTCCATATGTGCAGGGATTGTCCCGGTTTTTAAGTCATGAATTCGAAGCATATCCTTATGAAATAGAATTGCATCAGCTGTTCCGTAACAGTTGTCCGAGTAATATAAAATCTGTTCCGGCGTCATCTTATACCCAATCGCATCGTTGACATACATATTTAATGTCTTCGTGTTCTTTGGGAGCTTTTGTCCGAGTTTAATACATTGCGCAGCAAAATCGTGAAGCTCGGTTCCTCTCTGCGCTGCCATAAAGTTGTTGTAGCTTGCAATCAGCTTCTCCTCGTCGTAGTTTATCCAATGGAATTTACTTGCGCCGAGAAAGGCATGGCTTCCTACGAGGTTGTAATGGTTGTTAAATTTCATTACCGCATTTTCCTTTCGTAGCTAGTCTGTCAAAAATACGAACAACTCCTGTAAAACTTCGTCTTTGTTTTCTGGATAAATAAAGCTGCTGAATGACATCAGATTCATCTGATTCACATACCATTCCTGATTAGGCCGATGTGAAGCATTCGCAGCTCGCTTGCATTCAAGTGTGGCCCATTTGTTTCCTCGAAGAATAAGCAGATCTGGCACACCTTGTTTGTATCCGCTGTCCAACTTCATCACAATCGAATCTGGAAACCGTTCTTTGATTGTATAGATTAAATTCTTCTGAAACCGGCTTTCAAGCAAAGTATTCATCCTCCAAACAAAAGGTAGAAGTTAAAAAGAGAAAGCGCACGCATATGCACTCTCTCTCTTCATAATAGGGATTGTAAATTTCGTATTTTTTGAAGAAGGGCAAAAAAGAAAAGCCCATGTAAAAACACAGGCTTTTCAAGACAATAGTTTAAAAAATATCAAAGCATCGGGTCGTCTTTCGGAATCTTATACCATCTGCAGATCCTCTTGCAGAACGGATAATTTTCCATACATTGCGATATGCATTTTGGACCTGGTGGGTTGGCACAAAGGTAGCTGAACCACTGAACGCGATTTTTCTCATTCCAACATTCGGTACATTTCCAGCTGCGGCACTCCGGATCCCATCGCATATCAGAACCGCACACATCGCATATTACCTGCTCACCCTGTTCGTCATACGCACCGTTGACAAAATCTGAGTAAGCGTCCACGACGTATACATCCTCGAAGAAATCGTCAGTCAAACAATCACCACCATTCATGGCAATTGTATACTTGCGGTGCCGCATTGTCAAATGCTCCTTTTACTGTTTTGAATGTAAAAAACTAAATTGGCCAAATGGCCACCCTTTTCCTTATTAATTATATAAATATTTTTTCTCACATGAAAATAGAAAAAAATGTGGCCAAATGGCCAATTTGCCCGCAAACCCTTATAAATCAAGGCTTCCGAGCTGGCCACTTTTAAAATAAAAATGGCCAATTGGCCAGAAAATGTGGCCAATTTCGAATTTTTGGCCATTTTTATCCGCTTTTCAAGCTTGCAAAGTCATCAAAAAATCTGACAAAAATGGCCAATTTCCAAATCTGTCCACAAATGTGGCCACTAAAATGGCCACTCATTTTGGCGGGATTTTATCCAACATGTTTTTCAAAATCTCGCTTAATTTCCCGTATTTTTCTTTCTCATACTCCGACCTCCGAATGAAATAGTATCCGATCAGCGTTGATCCTACGGACACGGTCAGAATACAGACGATCAGTCCATAAATCAAAAAATATAAATATTCCATCACACAATCTCCACCTCAAATAAAAGTCGATTAGTCTTGGACACTCCGCCCTGTTCCTCGATTTTACGAAGCATTGTTTCTCCGTCAATATTCAATCCGAGGATTGTGCTCCAAATTGCATAATCTTCGCCAAGAAAGAAATGCTCGACCGGAGTGTTATCTTTGCCCGGCCGGAATTCCTTCGCTACGTCGAGTATCACAGCGGCCGCCAACAGTCTCCACGGGCTGTCATCCGGTGGATGAATATTCTGCTCACGGTCGGCTCGGCGTTCCTCATCGGTCATATGAATCTGGTTGGGCGCATACATCCAATTCATAAACAAACTTCCTTCCGTTATTTGTTGCGGTGCCTGTTTGCTGCAGCATCTACACGATGCAGAAAACTATCAATGCTCGAGGCGGCTATGTTTTTATCATCCAGATCTATATTTGAAATATCAGACGAATCGATACCAAAGTTATATATGCTGTCGTCGCCGTCCGTATCCGACCCATGCGGTTCTTCATACGCCACAATATCCCCGAATAGCTCCGGCATGACCGACTCCAGTTCGTTCAGCAGTGGAACGGTTACCTCGAGCATCTGCGGATGAGGCTTTCCAGTTATACCAGCAGCGCGAAGCTTCAGGAAATGCCGCCATTCCCGCATGTTGGCTGTCATAACAACTTCTGTTTTAATACTGGTTGGCAGCACACATCTGGCCTCTTCTGGTTTAACGCCATGACCGAGCAACTGAAAATAGGCCTGCTCTGCGTTTTCCATTGCCCGACACCAGATGCCACGTAGACCAGAATAGAAATACGTTGGCCTGATAAAAGTCAGTTCGTGACCGAATTTATCCTGACTGTAATTACAGTACCGCGTGCTTTCCTGAGCGTACGAAGCCATCCGATGGCGGACAAGCTCGTGACTGACACCACGGTCGACAATAAATTTGACGGTCATGTTCGCGTGTTCAAGCATTGCTTCATGTCCGTTTTTAACCATTGCTGCAACGAATTTCTTCGCGCTGTCTTCTGTTATCTTATCCTCGCTCTTGTAGCAGGTCCGCCCGGCAAGTTCGATACGCTTGTAAATGGCTTTGACGGCCTCAGGATCGTGAATATCCGCTGGAGTAAGAATCTTGTAACCGGCATTAATAACTTTCATGATTTTGCGCTCCTTTCAAAAAGTAAAGGGATTACCGAAGTGCGTCGGCAATCCCCTTGTAGATTTTACCAAGCTTTCCGACCTCATTGTCCAGGTCGTCAGAGAGTTTATCAATCAGCTGCTCGGTAGCCTGGCTGACGACATCCTCCACGATCTGGTCGCTGTTGATCTTCTGGATCTCCTCAGCAACCTTTCTAGACACCTCCTTTGTGAGGTTTGCGGTCTGGTTGTTAACAGCCTGTCTGACACGGTTGTTCATGTCGTTCATCATGCTGTTGGCAACCTGCTTTGCAGACTTGCGAGCCGCTTCGTCAGCCTGAGCCCGGATCGACTCACGAACCATGCGATCAACCATATTTTGGTCAATATCCACCTGGCTGAGCTGATTAATCCGTTCAGTGGATCCTGAGATCATCCTCCGCAGAGAGCGAATCTCCTTCCAGCACCAGTCAAACCCACAGGCGCTAATTCCGATCAGGCCAATACCACTGCCAATAGCTCCCAAAACCAGTCCCTTTTCAAGCTTAGTCATTTTCTGTTTCCTCCTCTGTCTTTTTGTTGTTATTGCAAGGAGATACCTTCTCGTCACCATAATTTTCTTGGGCTTCCCAAATATACGCACCATTTCTTTCCATCATCTGTTGGACGAACGGTAAAGTTTGCAACATCGAACTTGGTATAGCCATGGGATAGGGCATAAATACAGTTGCGTGGGGGCGGGAAGAGCGAGATCAGACAGACGATTTCGAAGATGTCAATGTCATCGCGTTTTTCAATCCTGCTAAGAATATCCTTGTAGAGCTGAAATGCTTCTTCCTCAGTGTCCCTGGTTAAAGATGCGTCGTATAGTTCGCCGTCCGTTTCGAACTCTTTACAAAAGATATTTTTCTCCAGTTCAGTCATCCCACTTCACCTCTCATCTTCAGCAAACACTTCAAAGCTAGAACAAATCAATGGGTTAGTCAGGAAGAGATGTCTATTAGCCCAAATTCTTAAATATCCGCATGGCAGCAAGTCGAGGCTCCAGCCATGAATCGGTATATGCCTTGGTATTCCACCATATTTGCGAATCCAATCGGCGCCATATCCACCTATGCCATCGAGATTCACGACATCCGAACCTCCGCCAACCTTGCCGATCGGTTCGTTGTGTTCATCAATAAGGCAAAACGCCATACAGCCCCAACCAGAATCATGCAGAGCAATAGTGCCGTCTTCGTTCTCAACAGGAATAATGACAAGTCCATTGAACTCAAGACGACCGTTTGGCGCGAGCTTTTCCCAATTGTGGTAAGTATCAAGGTATGGAATGGAAGCAAAGTCCTGTTTTGACATTGTGGTTATGTTCATGTATGTTTCCCCTTTACTTCTGTGTTGGTTTTACAACGCGAATCCTTGCTTCTATTTCTGTAACATCTTCTATTGGCGCGTACTTATTTGCGCTGCTGGAAAATTCAACAAATCCTTCAACAACAAGTTTTCTTGCTATCTTGCTTGCCATATCCATCTTCACAAATTCCATGTCATCACAAACGATATGATTTGGAACGATGCTTCTTATTGCAAGCGTTTCAATATCCCTATGAATTTCTACAACAGGAACCGGAAATTTTAGTACTTTTTCTGCTATGACTCGTCTTTTTATTTCTCTGTATAAACGATTTTGATTGCGCTTGTATGATTTTTTACTCATGCTTCACCTTCTAGCTTTTTGCGTTCTCCGTCAGCGTAGAAAAAGTCAGGCTCTGTAGGGATTTGTGTTTCCTTGTCTGTATCCAGATACAAATCTCCAGATAACCGGAGTTCTTGATTGCTAAAATGCTTGTTGAATTTCTCAAACTCATCAGCAATTCTCCGCAGTTCACGAATGATCCGCTTCTGGTTGTTGATTGTCTCCCTCTCGAACATGTCCGTAGCCATTCTGTGTGTCTCCTTTCTCAATTTCCGCAGGATACTGTTGGTTGTAGTAAAGTTTCAGGAAGTAATGAAGTTTTCCGCGCTGGAACTCCTTTGAAATCAGCCCGTCCGTAGCCTCCGCATTAAACCAGTGAAAGGCGTACCCACGCGACAGAAACTTTTTCCGTATTTCCGGTGTCATTTCACCGAGCGCTTTTGCTAGTTCAACTGTAACCAGCTCCGGACGGGCAAATCCGGATCCGTCAAAATTGTTTCCATCCGCAAAAATGCGATCGATCGTCTTAACAAGATCCTTTACCATTTCGTGAACCTCTTTTCGTTGAAGGTTTTCTTTTCCCTCAGAGCCCGGGCAATCGCAATATCAATCGCACTGCTGCTCTTCAGATGGTAGTAATACAGATCAACATAAGGCGTGTTCATCCGGTCAATCCGTCCCGCCGCCTGATGCATTACCTTATAGCTGTAGTTCTGGCTGAAAAAGACCATCGTGTCAGTTTCGATGCAGTTCCAGCCCTCCGCTCCGGCAGCATACTGTACGAGATATATCCATCGATCACTTTGCATTGGAATAGGCTCATGTTTGTGTCCATTCCATTCGGCAACAGCCGTGCCATCAGGATAACCAAGCTGCAGAAGACGCTCACGCTCATAATCGAAGTTATAGAACACGATCATCTTCGGGTGTTCTTTTGCGAGCTTCAAAAGCGCTTTTTCCCGCGATGGATCGCTGTTTACAATCTTGCGCAGGCAGTAGCACAGTCCGGCAGCATTCTCGATCGGAGCGTCCTTCCAAGGATCGAATCTGGTTTTGTAGATCTGTTTGTACTTCTCGCCGTCGAACTGAACCTTTATATCCTCATGATGGGCAGTTGTCGGGCGTTTAAAGTCCATATCCACAAGTATCAAATTGCGATAGTATTCAAGTCGTTTTGTTGCGACGTATTTCTCAACTTTTGGGAAATTGACAAATCTCGCATAGACCTCATGCTGTTCGCTGAACTCACGTCTGGTTTTGTAGAATCCATTAGCGAGAAACAGCGGAACATAGTCTCCCCAGTTATCTCCGGGAGTGGCCGACAAAAGTATCCATTGGTTGCTTTTCACAATCTTCAGAAAGCTTTTCACCCAGGTTCCTTTGCCGACCACTCTCTGTTCATCAAAAATGAAAAAAGCGTTCTTCACGCCAATATACTTTCGGATATTGTTCCAGCTGTCGATAACAACTGTATTGTGGTAAACGCTTTTTTCTTTATCCATTGACAGGAGAAATGGGGCGAGTTCTTTTTCCCATTCGCCGGTATCGCGTTTGCGAGCGGTTGTGATAATGTACAGATCCATGACGACACCAGACATCTTATAATATGCGCCTCCGCACAGAAAGCTTTTTTGCCCGCCATTAACAAGATAATAATATGCAACGGCTGTAAGGCTCTTTCCGCTTCCTGTGTCTCCGCAGACAACGCATCCATTGTGGATCTTCTGCAGGGCGTCCATCTGGTATTTGCGAAGCTTTATCATATATTCAGCTCCATCTCGATCTGCTCATATCTGACCGGCTCGTGCAGTCGGCTTCTTTTCGGTATTCCCGGCCGACCGATGACGGCAGAGTCTCCGCGGTTGATAAGACTCCTGTAGATCGCAACCACCTGACTGTCAGGCATGCGGTCCACCCGCTGATTGCGTATAACAGGCGAATATCTTTTGATCAGTGTATCCCGCATGGCATTGACAGTCATCATGATCCCTCCTGTTCAGTCGTCTATGTCGTCGTCATCCAAAGAGTCGTATGAGTCTTCAATCGGATCTCTGTGGATGCGCTGTTTTGCGTGCCAGTTCCAGATCTGATCGTTCAGTTTTGAGTTGATATCCGGCGTCAGTATCCAGTTTTTGCTCCAGTCCATGAGCACTCTGGAAGCCTGCCGCAGGTTCAGGTTGTAGTAGACCATTGGGTTTGATCCATCTGCAAAATCTATATGAATGCTGAATATCGGTTCATATTCAAACGTCATGTGCTGCTCCTTTCTGTGAAATTTTGGCAAAAAGGAAAGAGACCCTACAGAATTTATCCATAGGGTCTCCAGCCTTCCATAGATTGCTTAATCGAACGGTTTCAGAAGTTTTTCAATCAGTTCCGCATACGTTGCCGTGGCAAAAGCACCGGATGGACTGAGCGATAAATACCCACATACAAACCGGTCGGTCAGAGTACCATACTCATCATGTACGAGCTCTTCGACCGCAAGATAAGGTATGCCGTCAATTACTTTCACATACAGGCAGTGCCTGTATGGAATGCAATTGCCTCCGGCAAGATCCTCATCGAGGTCGAAGTATTCTCCTCGCTGATGTTCAAAACTTGGCGACTCTTCGTTTCGTTCCCAGTATTTGTACCATTTTTCCTCGTCGTCAGTATCATCCTTATGGCTGGTCACAGCCACCACTGCGTTGATAATTTCCTTCTGTAGCTTCGAAAACATATTAAGCTACCTCCTTTCATAGGAGGCATTGTAATTTTTGTATCAGAACGGCGCGTCCATATCGTCAGGAGCCATCTGCTGGCTATACTTTGCTGCGTATGGATCGTCATCCATATCCTGTTCAACATACATCGTCCTTGCGAACAGGCTCTTACCGGGTTTTCCATCGCGGTCAACATAGTCCCTGGGGGTGGCGACGCAGTTCACGTTCTTCACACGAATGTGATCCAGACATTCAACCGTTTCCTCAGTCAGCTTTACGGGCCCATTACCAGGCGTGACAAGATATACATTCGGCGGATACTTCACAGGCTCGCCGGTGTTCTTGCGATACTTGACCTGAACCATAATATAATATTCAGGCTTGAAGGTTGCCGGGTCATCGTATTCGCTTGGCTTTGTCGTGCGAACCTTGAACCCGGCCTTGGTCAGATCCTTGGCCTGTTCTTCGCTGGGAATGATAATGTTGACCTTGCGGCGGGAGTCACCGAAGTTATCCCGCTTGGGGTCACCGCTGAAGTTGGTCATAAAGATGAATTTGGTGTCGTCAAAGTTGTACCTGTCAATCTCTCTCATAGCCATTTTTGTTTTTCTCCTTTATCAATAAGATTAATTTAAGAAACAAACCATTCGAAGTCTCCGTACTGGCTGATTGTATCCTTTGCTTCGTCTGCCAGCCGGTTATAGTATCCGCGGTCGATGTCGTCCATGCTGAATGTCGGTATATCCATTCCTGTGACGGCCCGAACCGCTCCAATGCTCTCGCTCTCGCACCAGCGCCAGTCTTTGGCACCAGTGGCAGAGCTGTATTTGCCTCCGCTTTCACGCATCAGCAGACCGCCTCCACGACCGGGCTTGATTGGGGTAAATAATCCAACCCGTCCGACAAAGCGGTAATTGTGACCTTTCTGAATTTCTTCATCCAGACGAATCAGATCTTTTACGAAGCCGGCAACATCGCTGTTGAATTGACGGAACGCATCCGGATCTCCACTTTTCAGCGCGTTCTCGTATTCCTGTCGAATATCAAGCCATTCTTCGTAGCTGTAGCCGCGATCTTTCAGCGTTTTAGCCAGCCGCTTTTCCTGTTCACTCACGTCGGGCAAGCCTTCGTTCATATCCAGATACAGACTGCCGGTCACCTGGAAGGTTTCGCACAGATCCTCGAACAGGATTTCTTCCTTGGTAAACAGGGTCTTGTACACATATGGTACGGCAAACTGCTTTCCGGTTGCTGTCCAGTGCCCGCCTTTCTTCCGGTTGTCCCCGGGAACGACGCCTTCTCCGTACAGCTTTTCGCATCGCTCCGGCATCGCGTATCTGGCGATGTAGACGGCGTTGTTTACGAGACACATCTTTTCGTATGTAGCTTCGTGCTCGAAGGTATATCCATACCTCTTGCCGTAGTCTGTGACGAACCGGATGATCTCCGGCCCAGCCCCGGGAATCTTGATCGAGTCGGTTTTGATGTGAGCCACAGTATATCCACGGCTCTGGACCTCTTTCTTCAGATTCACCATGAACAGGGCGCCTCGTTTGGCAACAATGTTGTCTACATTTCTCGGATCTCTGAAAGCATTCTCAAAAGCAGCGCTGGTAAGCCCATAAACGCTGTTTATTGCCGTTTTAAGCGCGTTCGCGAGATCCTTTGATGTCATTTCACCGCTCTTTACTTTCGCGATATACGGGGCCATTTTGCCGTCCAGAATGGTGTTTACTTCGTCCCAGGCTTCGTGCTTGATGTCCACACGTCCGTCGACGATTTCCTTAAACCTTTTCGTGAATCTTGGACCGAAAAGGCATTCGGCAATCACGCTGTGTGGATGCATGGATGCAATATCAAGCAGTGCAACATCCGTATACATTCCGGGTTCGGCATAGACATATCCGCCTTCGCCGACTTCCTCTCCCTGATAGGTGCTGACACCTTTTTCGTAGGTATATCCAGGGAAATAAGGCAGCAGACTTTCCTCGTCTCCATGCAGTTCGCGCATCATGTCAGGACATGCATCCAGCAGGAATTTGCGAACCTCGTCCGTAAGCTCTTTAACCGGTTCGGCCAGATTCCGATACTGGAATTCGTTCTGAGGTTTGCGCACGTTATCAAAGATGATTCTTGTGGTCAGACTGTTTGTGGTGTCATTGACGGTCATCCCGGCGACATCAGCCAGAATCTGTCTTGCCGTCCAGTCAGGCTCCAGATATCTGAAGGCTGCTTCAGTAGCGAGCACGTCGTTATCGCAGTATGCGGCCACCTTTTCCCACAGCTCTTCGGGAACCGGCTGATCCCACGGAAGACCAAGCTCACGGTGGTAGAACCCCATCTTGATTTCGAGCTTCTTCAAACTCATTTTGTTTCCGGCGCTGGCAAAGTCATAAACATCCGTATAACTTAGGTTGTACGCTTCCCCGAAGAAGGCATTCCGATCTCCGCTGATGATCCGCTTACTGAGCATGTAGCTCTGCTGGTTGGAATATCCCATGATGCGTCCGTAGGCGATATGGTTGTCATATCTGCGGCAGTTATATCCAACGAGTTTTCGCGAAATCAACGCTTCGACTTCTGCCGGTTTCGGATTGATCATCTGAACAACGGGGGAGTGATTCACCTTCAGCCATTCGATGTACTTGTGCCACCGTTCTTCCGCGTTTCCCTCAAAGTCGCGCGGGGTGACCTTATCCATCGCTTTCCAGTTGATGATCAGGAGGTTCGGAAGCACTTCCATATCGAACACAACCAGCGGTTCGCCGTTATCCGGAGTCCCAGCTGTTTTTGTTTCTATTTCGGCTTCCTTGCCCCTGTAGTGAAGATTGGCGGCCAGTTTGAGACAGTATGCTGCCTGATGAGTGCTACCGGCCGCGAAAGCGGTGATGACATTCCGCATATCAGAAATATCATACTGTAATCCACTTTCGTACGCATCCGTAAGAATCTTCTCGATGAAGTCCATACTCGGTTTGGTTCCGGGATGAATTTCCTTCAGCAGATTTCTTCTGATCAGCGTTCGCAGACTTTTTTCGCTTTGAATCTGTTTTGCGTCTATTTTTTTCACTTCCTTCAACGGGAGCCCTGTAGAAATAGTCGCGATCGGAATATCATTGCACTTGCTCAGGCATCTCCTGAGAGATCCGTCTCCGAGAAGCGTTTTGATCTCGATCTGGTCGTCGTACACGCAGCTCAGTTTACTTACGTCTCCGCTGTACAGATAGTGCAGGTGGATCGCCTTTCCGCTTTTACTGAGTTCGGCGTATGTAGGCGGCCATTTGGCAGCTTCTTCGAGGTTCCGTTCCAGATTCTTCTCGCCATTGACCGATATATCAAAGTCGATGACGATCAGCTGCTGCGGAACCTTAACATGATGCAGCCTGTGTGTGTCGATGTCCTTCAGGTGCGTTCTGCAATTGACCCACTTGCGCTCCAGCCGGCCTTCCTCCGTCGGATACTGTGCCGGCTGATCTGCCAGATAAGTATCCAGCAGGCTGGGGATCTCACGCATATGCAGCCACTCAGGAATTCCGTCGTCTTTCTTTTCTTCGGGCTCCTCTTTCTGTTCAAATTTGTCTTCCTTGAATCCACTGTACCAGTTTCGAACCCGCTGTCCGTCAACCGTTGCGCGTTCCTGGAATTCATGAAAGTAATTCTTCAGTTCTTCCTTGAAAGCGCGCTGGCTGTAGGGATAAGGAACACGGGTGTCCTCGCACCAGGCGTTGTACATGGCCCAGGCACTCTTCAGGGTCACGCTGTTCTGTGCGTGGAAGACCGGCCAGTGATCCATTACAAAGTTATAAAAGTCGTTGGTTGCTCCAAGCATGTTCGTCGGGATATACTTGTTGTAATATCCAGGATCGCTTTCGTATATTGCCTTGCATTTGCTGGCGATAGCTCCAAGCTCGAAGTCAATCTGTTTAGTCAGCCGGTTGTACTCAGCTTCGCCAAACAGATTTCCGGTTGGAGTCACGTCAATCAGACGCCTGAGAAGACCCGATTTCGCATCCGTGATCTTGACTGGCGTATTGCTCGACAGGATCAGGAAACTCTTAAAGGCGTTGGTGTAAACGCCTTTAAACTTCTCGTTAACCGTCATCTTGTCGTGGCTGACGAGACTGTTCAGTCTGGTATTATCTTCGATTCGACTGAGGTTGCCCTCATGCTGAATGGCCACAAGAGGATTGTTCTTGAAGCTTTCCAGAGCGAAAGTGTTGCTGGCGGATCCAAGAGCCTGGCTGTCCACGCTGTCCGTATATCCGACAAAGAGCTTCTTGTCGATAATATCCAGAAGAGTGGATTTGCCACTTCCCGGCTCGCCATAAAGAACCATGAACTTTTGCAGCTTTTTGCTTGCTCCGTTCACGATGGCTCCGATACACCATTCGATCTTGTGCTTTTCCTTCTCGCCATACAGCTGTCCGATCAGTTTATCCCAGGCAGTGGTTTCTCCGGACTCGAGCGGATAGGGGAGCTTCTTCGAGGCGTAATCCTCTTTCTTCGCCTCCATATTGCTGAATATCAATTTCTCGTCCAGCATGTGAAAGCTGTCCCGCATCTGCTTTTTGCAGTAATTGTGCCATCGGTCGATCATGCCGGTTTCCGCGTCCCACATATGCAGAACACGGACCGGCCGGGGGTCGAACCGAGATTTGTTTTCTTCATGGTATCGATCCAGCTCCCCGTCGATGATCTCGATGACATCCTGTTCGCTGGTAGACCACATTCCTTTTCTTTCATCCCAGACAGCGTAGAAGTCGTTACCCTTGATCATAAGATCGTTGCTGGGATTTTTGATCTTGAATCTCGGATAGATTTCGATTATTTCGAGTCCACCCTTTTTGGTCAGCCGCTCCGAGACCATCAAAAAATCAACCATAATTATTTATCCATCGCTTTCGTCAGTTTCCTCCGGAGAATTTTCGTCTTTCTTTCCGCGAACATACTCGTTCAGTGCTTCGATTCCCTTAAACCCAACGTACAGCAGGCCGCCGACACCAATGAATCCGAGTACAGTTCTTCTGCGGCTGCGGCGGATTGCGGCATTGGCACGATCAAGCCGGCTCTCCAGATCTTCAACACGCTTCTTCAGTGCAAGGCCGATCTGGTAATTATCCTCGTCGAGTTCATACAGATCTCGGATAGAGACCCGCAGACTATCAATACTTTCCGCCAGAGATGACCTCTTCTCCATAGCCGTCTGATAGTTCTTTTCCATCTTGTTGCTCATGTCAGTTTCCTCCTCGTGTATTTTTGTAATATTCGACCCACATCATCATTTGCTGCCATAGTTCTATTTTGCGCATATCCACCTGCGCTCCTGGAACATAAAAGAGCCCGCCTTGCCCATCGGGAAGGTAGGCCCTGTCAAGAAAGGTTCCGATCTGTATCCTTGCCGTTCTTTCTTCAAAATGCCGATCGGTCCACAGCGTCAGGCCAAGACTGTCTATCATAGGTCCGAGCCATCGGCCGATCGGATTGTCCTCTCCGTATTCGGTCATATAGTCTTCCTCCAGCCGTACGCTGAGAGCGACCATAACTTCAAGGACACTGCACGGAAACGCAGTTTTCAGCATCTCCCTGACGCAACTGTCAAGATTCTTCTGCATGGCGAACCGGGCCCGCAGCGCAAGACCGTCGCTGACCCGGTTTTCGTCCATCAGCAGAACAACGCGAAAAGGAATCTCGTGCAGAAGGCGAAGAAGACGGCTGTAGTTCCTGTTCAGATTTGGAATCATTCCAACCAGCCATGAATAATATTCTTCGTTTATCCACCCCTCTGATCGCATCCGCATTCACGCCCCTGTTATGTCCTGAGATACGGTTTCGTCTTCAGGACGTCCGAGTATTTACGAGCCAACTGGCAGACCTCATAGTCAAGCCCGTTTCGATCATTCCGCACGCAGATACGGTCCGTGTCCTCGAAATATCCAGAATTGTTCCGGATTTCCTGAAGCAGTGTCGCTCCGATCATGTCAACAAGATCTTCGTCGTCGATCGCTTTATCGTAGGCATCGGTAAATACCCCGTCCGTATAAAGCTTGATCCCGATCTGTTCATTCGGATTGCTCGGAGAATCAAATAACTCTGCAGGGATGGTGTACGGCTCTTTGAAAATCTGAGTCGGAGTTGGGGCTGGCTCCGGCTTTGGCGCTGGTTTATCCATGTGCTCTGCCGGCTTCTCCTGTTCCGGGTTGTATTTCCGCATCGCCTCGTTGGCATCGGCTTCTTTCTTATTGTCATCTTTTTCCTTCAGCTGCTCCTTCAGCTGTTTAACTTCGTTAAGAAGCGCTTCCCGAACGGATGCAATCTCCTCCTCGGATTTCTGGTCGAACCGCTGCTCGAGCATCTTGTAGGCGATAACACCGCCTCCGCCAACCCCAAGTATCAGTCCTGCGCAGAACATAAAACCTTTGTTCATATCTGTAGATCCTCCTCGTCAATGCCGTTGATCATAAATGTGTATTGCTCGCCATTTGTGTGCTTCTTCAAAATCTGCTGGTAAAGCGTGTCCGTTTTTCGTCCCGCATCGAGCCCTTCCCGAAAGATCAGTTTTCGCTCATAGTCCCGACAGGTGCTTTCCAGTAGCATCTTGTCCTGCTCCAGTTTAAATTTGGAGCAGTTAAGCTGGCTGAGCTCCTTTTGGAAATGGATGTTCCCGCGAATGGTATAGAAAAGAGCGGCCGCCAGTGTAATGACGACCGCCGTTGTGATCACAGCCCAAACAACACTCATGGGTCCATCAGCCCCAGTCTCAGCATCTTTTCTTCAACCATGCCGTCTACGTTCGGATTTATCATATAGACCTGTTCAATGCCATCCGGCTGTCCGTCGATTCCGATCTTGTCACGATACACCAGGCTGATCCGCAGGTCAATGTGGTTGTCGCCTTCCGGTGCGGATTTATCATAAATCCATCCGACATGGTTTCCGGCCACGCTGCGCTTGATTCCGAGCATATCGTACAGATCGTTCAGCATGAACTTTCTGTTTGCCCTGAACGCTGTATTTGCGGCATCCTGCTGAATTTTCAGGAAATTAACATTATAGGTCAGAGACCTGTCCGCACCGTCGGCTTCACCGTAACAGAAATATCTTGCATACGGGCTTGGCATGGATTTAGGATCGTTCGGATAGACACGAACCCTTTCCTTCTTTTCGCCGTCAGCCGTCTTGATGGTAATTTCCTCGGTCCGATATCCGGACGCCATCTTTTCGTCCGCCTCTTCACCATATTCGTCACGGACATTCTGGCGATACCGGTCGACGAAGTCCTGAAGCCCGCTGTAAGCGACGCCAACTCCAATAAATGCACCTTTCATGTCGGAATATCCATTCCACATGGTTCCGAGTCCGCCAATCTCGACAACGGCTCCCGGAGCACAGCGCAGAGCGACTTTACCGACAGTCTTAACTGTCAGTTTGGCGATTTCTTTTCTATCGGCATCCTGATTGACCAGCTTCTGCTTCTCTTCTTTATACTCGCGAACAATATCCACGGATTTGACCGCTCCCCAGCAAAGAAGACCGGTTCCGACAGCAACGCCGCCTGTCCCGACTCCCATCTTGATGTCCGCGGAATGGTCCTTGATTCCACGAAAGATTTTCCCGAAAAAGTTTTTGATCTTCATGCTTTGTCCTCCTTATCTAAGCGGTACGGCCGGCGGCAGATTAATGATGTATTTGTGTCCAAACGGAATTACATTAACCCCCTGCAAAGAAAGCCAGCCGTACTTTTCATCGTTATATCCTTTTGGGCTTGTCACTCCAGCCAGATCATACATGTCTCCACGACTCACGTTATTGTACACGGAGAGAACTTCATGCATCTTGAACAGAACAAGTTCTGCCTTAGGTCTGTCGTCGAACAGCACTGTTCCGTCCGGACCAATAACCGGCATATTTTGCTGAGTGTTCTGATTTGCTGTTGACACAGGAACATTATAGTAATTCCCATATGCAACTCTGCCTCCGGGCACGCCTGGATTCTGGTATCTTCTGCCTCCGAGTAAAGTATCAATCGCTCCATAGACGCGATTGGTCATGTCACTCAGCGCTCCAACATAATCGCGGAATGTATG
>Ga0326513_10000821_pt1 | contig 26248 bp, 39 predicted proteins | sample 2_2465_0518_D_FD_203654 | JGI IMG/M metagenome (GOLD analysis project Ga0326513, IMG submission 203654) | Bovine rumen microbial communities from UC Davis, California, United States - 2_2465_0518 | ecosystem: Host-associated > Mammals > Digestive system > Stomach > Rumen | place: USA... | reverse complement strand
ACGAAACGATCGAGCCAGCCGCTGACCTTGCAAGTGTCTCGGCTCCGCTCTCTCTGACTTCAAAGACGTGAGCCGTGTCTGGCTCTTCTTCTCCGAGGTCTGTCATTATCTTCTCGAGTGTATTGTTGTTGATCTTCTTGGCTCTCGCTGACGATGCCGTGGCGATGTAGTTGCGGGTCACTTCGGTCTCATACTGCGAGCCGAGTGTCTTGGCTGCATCTTTGCCGTGCTTGTCTGCGATCTCCGTGAGCACCGGAGTCAGGTCTTCGCTGAGCTCTTTGTCCCAGCGCTCAGCGTTCCAAAAGTCCTCACTGTCTGCGCCTATCTTCGGGAGCACGCTCTTTGCCTGTCTCTTAAAGAAGGCCGTCAGGACTTCCGTGACCTTTTCATCGTCTTCTTTGTCACTCTTGCCCTTGATCCTGAGCTCTTCCGTTGTCTTGCACTCTTTACATGCGCAAGGTGTGAGCTTCTTGGCCTGATTATCAAGTCCCGGATAACTGTACGCATCGGGCTGGGAGTCTCTCGGACTCGCCTGACCGCCCTCCGTGACATTGAGCGGAGTGATAAGCTCGTCACCGCCTTCAATAGGCGGGAGATTCATGTCGGCCCTTGCCTCGTTACGAGTGAGCCAAGGCGCACCGACGGAGCTCTGCATGATCTGCGCACGCTCCTCGAAACTGCCTTTTAGTTTCTCCGTGAGGTCGAACTCGACATAAACGTCAGAAGACTCGCCTATCATCGGGAGCAAAAACGCATTGATGCGCTGCTGAAGCATCTGAATGACAGGACCCAAGCACTCAGCGTATAAAGCCCTTGCGTTGTCCTTGGCGCTTGCGTAGGTCTGTGTCTCACTGTGCCAAATGAGTGAGGGGTTGATGCCGTAAGCAGCCGCAACGCTCTCACGGGATAACTTGACCGACTGGGACCATTCCGACTCTTTGAAGGAAGTGCTGAAGGGTTTGATCTCCATGCCGTCCTCCATGATCGGGATCGAGCCAGCCTTTGAGCCACCTCTTCCCCAAGCCTCACGGAAAGCCGTCGCAAAATTCTTTTTTTGCTCTTCTGTCCACGGTGCCACGTCCTTCGGTCTTATGATCTGAGCGTTAAGTCTGCCCGAGGATCTCCAAAGCTCACGACGGAAGCGACCGCTCTCGACCTGTTCCGTCAAGGTCTGACGAAGTGCTGAGATAGGTGACAAGAAGCCCCCGGGACTTCCTGCTGAGTATGTCCTGAACTGTATGAACTCGGAGCGGGGCACGTCCACCGCCGACCCGCCGTTCTTTGTGCAGATCCTGATCGTGTCCGGTGCATAGCTGTTGCTCTCTTCTTGAGGCTGCAGCCACTCGGTCGGCACGATGCGGAGCTGATAGCCGCTATCACTGTTTGCATCGGGAAGCACCCAAACATAAACCGCACCAAAAACGAAATACTCAATCATTAAGGCTCGGATAAATTCAAATTCAGTCTGGTCTTCGTTTGGTCTCCAAAGCAAAAGAGCCGCAACACTGTCACGGTCTCGCCTTCTCTCCGTCTCGCCGTCCCGCTTGTAAACTTTAAGCGGGAGCTGGGCGATTGAGTTTGAAAGAAAATTGACCACCGCCTGAAGATTGTCCTGTGTCTGATAGAGCTCTTTCGCCTTCATGTTCAGCACTTGGGTCGATGCATCTCCTCCCGTTAGTGTCACGTTAATCACTGACGGGGTGCTTATCTTCCGCCAGCGCTCAAAAATACTCGGCATGTTCATGAGCCTCCCTTTTGTGTTTTAGATAAATACCAAGCCACCGCCCGAGGCATAGCTTGACTGATAAACTTGTTTTTCTTTTTTGTTGATCTGGGTCGCCCCAGCGTATGCCATAGCCACCGCCATGAGCGGGCTGATGTCGTCGGGTGACTTGTTACGATCGGGAAGCATTACACCGCCGCCCAAGTTTCGGAGCTGGCAAGTCCTTCCCGGTGTATCAAGTATGGGCTGAGGTAAGTGGTAGCACTTGACTCCGCCCCTGTTGTCTTCAGGTGAGCACGCAGCAACGGCATCATAAAAGCGATTCCACCCTGCAGAGAGGTCTGTCCCCTCCTGTGCGCATCTGACGACTCCGTCGATCGTGCATATTTGTTCGGCAAGCCCTGACACCGGTGCGCCACGGCCCTGAAAACAGAGCCTCATTTTTCCGTACTTCGGTGCCCTTGCCCTAAACCAGTCAATCGCCCACTCCGTTCCGATGCGGCGCTCAACTATCTCAACGTGATAATTGCCGTCTTCTCTTATTCCGCAGACTGCTATGACTGTATATTTACGGTCTTGAGACATGTCTATGCCCCAAAAGAGCTCACTGTCTTCCCGGATAAAACTCTCGGGATCAATGCCACCCTTCCAAGCACCCTCTGGGAAGGGCTCGGGGAGTATGGTCTCAACTTGCTGACACATGCACTCACTCCTAAACTTCGATTCTGGGAAGGTCTCACGATTCGAGAGCAAAGCCCTCTCTGTGAGTCTTCCATAGCCGAGCGCTGGGTTTGCCTGTGCCAGTGCCTTCATGTCGTCGGTCGCCGCCTTCTCCGGTGAGGACCACTCGAAGAGTCCGAGCGTGTCGGTATCAACGTCACCGCCGAAGTCGTTGGCCTTCGTTCCGTTTATCTTCTCCAATGCCTGACTTCTGACCTGTCGGAGGACGACGCTGTCAGGATCGCCCGCATTTGTGAAGCCAATCATCATGCCGTTAGGCTTTGCGTTAGTAGATGCGCCCGCAGCGCTCCATGTCTCCCAGTCACGAAGCTCACGCACCTCGTCGACCATAACCAAGTCGTTAGAGTCGCCTCTTCCTGCCCTTCGGGTAGGTGCGCCCACTTTATAGGTGCGCTGGTCTGTGAGCACGAGCTTCTTGCCGCCGTTTCTTCTGGCGACTGTCTCGATGTCGACACTAAGCGCCTCGTGTGTCTCTTGGTCTAAAATGACCGCTTCCCAAACTTCCTCAGCCTTCTCCATTGACAGAGAAGTCCCGAAGACGTTTTTGACTCGTAGCACATTAAGAAAAAACGAAGCTATCACCTTCGATAACTCCGTCTTTCCGTTTTGTCTTGCTACTAATATGAGCACCGTGCGAAATCTGAAGCGCCACGTCTTTCGGAGGTCTCCCACGATCTCCAAGACATGAATAAGCGCCCATTCTTGCCACGGATATAATTGCATGCCGAGTATTTGGTTTGCATACTCAATGGCCGCAAAGCCTAAACTTGTGTTTTTGGTGAGCTTCCTCAAGGGTCTCGTCCAGATCCTTGGCTCTGTGACCCCAAACATGTCAGCTCACCCCGAAAGTCTTGCGAAGGTTGTCGACCGCTGACTCGCTCGGTGCCTTCTTCCCTTCGTCAAGTATTTCCTTTAAGTTTTTCAAAGCGTTAGAGTAATCTCTCACGGTTGCCCTAAACTCTTGCACGTAAGGGTTTGCCCTGATAACCGTCTCACCGGTGCCAAGTGTTACAGGCTGGTCGAGTGGCTCCGTCTTATATCTCGGGATCTGCTGCTCGATCTTGTCCTGCATTGTTATGACTGCGTTGGCCAAGGTCATGGCCTGAGTCCTTAACTCTGGCGGAAGGTTTTCACAAAGCGCTTCGGCCTTGCTCTTGGTGATCGGCTTGACTGGCTTCGGTTTTCTTGTCGTCTTCGCTTTGGTCGTCGCCTTTGCTTTTGGTTTGCTCTCTGTCTTCTTCATTTTGTTCACCGCCTTTGTGTGTCCGTGCCTTTTGAGATGGCTCGGAAGGGGTAAGGCTGTCCCCGTTCGCTCCGTCGAGCTATCCGAGCCGCTTTTTTACTTTGATTTTTTGGGAGAGGGAAAAGACTGCGGGCTTGGGGTCTCGGCTTCGCCAAGTCTTCAAAAGACTGTGAGGCCCCTCCCTTCGGGTCACCAGATGCGTGACCTCTGTCCGAGTGCTCCGTCTCCTGATCCGTTTCCTCTCTGCCTGTTGCATCGCATGTGTGCGGCCGCTATGTTGTTGAGGTCAAGCTCAAGCTCTGGCGCCTTGCTAAAAGCAACAAGGTGGTCAGGCTCCCACGATAGCGGTGCGCTTGAAGGCTTCAATGAGTAATCAATGCGCTCGCCACAAATGTGACAAGGCGCTCGGTTGTGTCTGTCTCTGTCCCACGCTTGCCGTCTTATCTTCGGCCAGCGGTTTGATCTCTCTGACATGGTTTTAGTCCTCCAATAGAAAAGCCCAGCGGACCGGTTGCTGGGCTTTGTAGGAAGATCATGACTATTAAATCAGTGTGTGGTGATTCGCTTCGTCATTTAATCATTTTCAAAATAGCACATTTTAATCTATCATTTACTATCAAACACTATCAACTTTTGAGATTGAGTCATTTATTGCCTGTGTGAGCTGACTGGCGAAGTCTCGGGCGGTGTTTGCGACGAGGTTAATGGCTTCGCCCATAACCGCCATTGTGTTGCTTAAAATCTCGGGAAGTTTGCCAAGGACGTCACCGATCGGGAGCGCTTTGACGATGTCCCAATGGTTTGCCTTCATGTGTGCCCGACACTTCTTATAAGACCAGCCTGTCAGGTCGTGGAGCAGTTTGATGTCTTTATTTCGGCTCATTGTCGTCCTCCTGTATTACGTCGAAGATCGTGAGCTGCATGCTCGTGTCTATGTTCTGGGTGTTCTTTTCTTTGGGTGTTGTCCCGGTCTTGTCTATAGGCTCAAATCTCCAATGTGGAGGTGTGCCCTTCTCTAAGCAACTATTGCAAGGCTCGACGTTGGTGTCGAGGTCTCCATATTTGCAACCATAACACGAGATCATTCGAAAGCCCTCCCACAACGTGAGCATCTTCCACCCTTATACTGATAAGCCTCTTTCGTGATAGGTATGACCGCAATCGTCTCGCCATAGTATGCGAGGATCTTGGCGACCACTTCGAGCTTTGGGGAGCGCTTCAAATATGCGTAGTCATAAATTGCCTTGCGCTCCATTCCGATTGCCTTCGCCAGTCTGACAGCGTTCTCATTATCGTCTCCGAGCTTGTCCTGAAGGTACTCGGCAAACCAAAGCGAAGCCAACACCGTACTTGTTGACGGTGTAATATTTTTATTAGCCATTCGTCTCACCCTCCTGCATTTGATAACCACAAGCCTCGCAATATGAACTTATGCCGAGGCGCTTCCTTCTGAAAAAACCACAATGTGTGCAGATATATCCCTTTTTGAGTAGGCTCCCGCCGAAGGGGAGCACCTCCTCATATTCTTTATAGATCCACGTCGCTGTCTTGGGCTTGGTCTCAAGCACCTGCCTGAGCATTGTCAGGTCGACCCTGATCTCTTCCGTCTTGTTCATGTCTTGCCTCCCTTCTTGTTATTGCCAATAAAGGCAAGGGCCACGACTGTCACGCATATAATTGCTGTTATGATGATCGCCTTCATGCTTGCACCCCCTTAAGCCACTCCTCGAGATCCTTCTGGCACTCCTGACACAAGTCCCAAGAGAAGCCTGTCCTTGTGATGCGAAAGCCCTGCTCGTCAATCTTTGCGCTCGGGAGCTCTGCCTTGCATCTGTCACATATACGCTTGAGCATTGAGCACCTCCTCAGATTTCAAAGGGAAGCTCACCCTGTGGCTCTGCCGTTGCCGGTGCTTCGGGCTCACTTTGGACTGATTCCGCCCTGACTTCAGGCTGAGCCGCCTGACTTTCCACAAACTCGACCTCGTCGACAAGGACCTCGGTGACGAAGTGCTTGGCGCCCTCCTGGTCTTCGTATGATCTCGTCTGTATAGATCCGACCACTCCGATGCGGTTGCCCTTATGAAAATACTTCTGCACGAAGGTCGCCGTCTGCTTCCAAGCCACGCAGTTTATAAAATCGGCTTCCCTCTGTCCGTTTGCGTTCTTAAAGCGGCGATCGACTGCAATAGTAAAATTGCAAAATGCCGTCTGATTCTGTGTGAGCTTGACCTCGGGCTCTTTTGTGAGTCTTCCAACTAATTCAACTTTGTTCATGATGTGCCTCCTGTTAAATCTTGTTTTTAAGTATGTCGACCATTTGCACGAGCATGGTCTGATGTATGCGATGCACCTGTGCGATGCTGACGTGCTCAAGCGTTGCGATGTCGTTCCACTTCAAGCGGTTGATGTATCTGTCTATTGCCACCGCTCTGAGCGAAGGATCCCCGAGCTTCTCGATCTCTTCCCGGGTCTCTGTCATACCCGCCAGAAGCTCGCGCTCTTCCTTCTCAACCTTTGCCTTCTGCATGGAGTAGTCAATTAAAGCATCTTCGTGCCTTGCTCTCGCCTGATCCGAGTCATGCGCCTGTGTGCCGTCTGTCTCGTAGGTTGCCACCGAAGAGCTTAAACGGTTGCGCATTATCTCGAGCATGCGCTGGTCGGCTTCGAGTTGTCTGGCTTTGTTGAAGTTACGATTGAGCCAGACCTTTGCCTGATATGTCTCGTCTGTCATTGTCTTAACCTCTCTAATAAGTTCCTTCTGAAGTCGTCCCTCGGGATCGCATAGGTTTTAATCGTTCCGCACTGTCTGCAGCTCAATCGGAGCATTTGCATGTTTTCAATAGGCTCCTCCCACGTTTTCCAGTCATAAAATTGTCCGCAGCTCGGGCACCTTTGTGTAATATCTGAAAGTGAACTATCCATTTGCGCCTATCTCCTCCCAGTGAATAAATATGTGCCCTGTCTCTGCATAGCGTTTGCTCACATTGAGCACACAAACCTGAGCATCGTCTTCCCAGAAGCCCACCGAAGTCATGGAGTCCTTCAGCTCTTTGACGTAGTTGTCGCAGTCGGGTCTTGTCGTCTTAAACTTTCCCCAGAGCTTGCGGTCCTTTACGTCGAAGTAGACTATCACCGCCAGAGCGATCGGCTTGTCGGAGGGTTTGACCGGTCTGTACGGCTTGAGCTTCAGCTCGAAGATCCTCCGCATCGTCTCAACGCTTGCCTTCTTGTAGTGTTGGATATACGGCACCCGCTTCCCGTTCACGTTCTTGTATCTGATCGCCTCACCCTTCTGCTGCGCCGTGCCTTTAGGGAGTCCGTCAGGGAAGTCAAGAACGAATGAGTTAGTTTTCATACTTGATCACCCCCTGCGGCAATTCCTTGGAGTCGTTTGCCTCTCCTCCGAAGCCTATCCACTCACAAAAGGCATCAAGGTACTCGTCAAGTCTTGCCTCGTCGACTGTCGGCTTGACTGTCTTGATAGGTGTTACGGTCGGCACCTCCGAAAGCCTCACACGGCTGACCGCATCGAGAAGCTCTTTTGTGGTCGGGTGCCACTTTGATGTCCTTATGTGATACTGCGCCGCCTTCTTTACCAGCTCCACGTCAGTGTCGGCAAGCGCCACGCTATACGACTCCGCTCTCTGCAGAAGATCCTCACGGGTTGCCCTCTTGTCCTGCGGATAGGCCGCATGCAATAAGTTGACGATCTCGATTGATTCTCTGATGTTCATGTTATGCCTCCCGCCTTCTGTCTGTCTCTCTCTTCTGCCAGTCTCCGCAGCTCGTCCCAATCTATGACTTCGGTCTCTTCTTTGGGGCTGCAGTGTGCCGGTGCTCTTGCCTTGTCTCGCTCCGCCCACTTCAGGATCGTCCTGTAATGACTTGCGTACTTCTTCCGAGGGTGTTCTTTGAGATAGTCGCCAAGGTCTTCAATATACTTATTGAGTCCCTCGTCTCCGAGTTGGAGTTTTAACTTGCTGATCTCTTCAAGGGTTAAAAAGACGTTTTGAAACTCTCCGAGCGGGGTCTTCTCTTTTATCTCTTCTTCTTTATTACCCTTTGATATTTCTTTAAGATTGATATTAGTTATAGATTGATATTTATTACGTCCCAAATTACCGTATTCGGTTTTTGCCGTGTTCGGTGTTTGCCGTGTTCGGTTTTCGCCATGTTCGGTGTTTTTGGGACACGGTGCGAGTGGTGTCTCATAGATCTCCCACTCACACGACTCAAATCGTCCGCTTTTATCCTGTCTTTTTGTCTGGGTGATATAACCCGCATCTTTTAACTCTTTGACGATTCGGAGGATAGTGCCCTTCGATGCACCGGTAAGACTGGCGAGCCCCCTGATGTTAAAGATCCAATCATCGTTAAAACTCAAAAGGTAAACCATGAAGCCACGAGCGTCCCACGAGAGACGTGGGTCTCTCATAATGTCGCTTGATACGACAAGGAAGTCCTTTGTGTGTTCAGCTCTGTGGATCATGTCAGACCTCCGTGGGCTCTTCGACCATTGTCCGGGCCAAGACCAGAGCGGCGAGATAGTCGTCTTCTGTGCTCTCGGCATTAAGTCCGCAGACCTGTGCGATCGTCTTGCCGTCCAGACCGTTCACCTTTATAAACTCGTGAAGCTCTGCCCTCGCTCCTGTCCTTGTCGGCTCTGCTTTAGGGGCTGGCTTTGCCTCTGCGGGCTTTGCGGTCTGCTTGGGTGTCGGTTTATTGTTTGGCTTCTTCGGAGCGTTTTGCGTAGGCTCTGCGCCCTTCTGGTATGCTTCACTGTCAACGTCCTCGGTATCATCAAGTAAGAAGAGACCATTGAGGGCATACTTGCGGGCATAGGAAGACGTTGCGCCTGTGATCTGTGCCTCGTCCATTCCCTTCTTTGTCTCCGCTTCCCTTGCATACGCTTCAACGCTTATCGGTATGTTGTTAATGTTTGCCACGTCCTTGCGCTCTGTGTCCCAGATTGAAGCTGTGGCCTTGACGTAGATGCGGCCGCCGATCTCTTCGATCGAGTCCGTAATAGTTACAGTGGCGCCATACTTGGCAAGCAAGGGCTTGAGTGCTTCGAGTATGCTCTCAGCGTTGCGGTAGTTATATCCTCCGAAGTTGTTGCGGAGATTCTTGGGAGCCTTCAGCTCTTCCTGTATGTGCATGAGCTTCTCCCTGAGTGACATTGTGGGCTCTGTTGCCTTCTTTACTTCTGCCATGTGTTACACCTCCCACTTCTTGCGCTCTTCGTCAGTCTCTTCCTTCGGCATCGGGATCACCTTCTGAGGTGCTGGATTATAACCGCCATATACTGCAGCCAGAGCATTATATATTGCCGTGCGCTCTTCCGTGCTGGTTGCCGTTGATGTGAGTCTCTGCGCATCGGCGAGGAAGTTGTCCCTTCTGATGTCCTCGTCTGTCTTGACGACAAGCTGGTCCATGCAAGGCTTAAATGCTTCCGCCAGCTCTTCGCTTGTGATCTTGTCGTTGTGCTTCTTCATTGTCATAGCGGTAAACTTGGCAAGCTCTTCCTTGACGATGTCGGGCTTCGGATCTGTTGTAACGACCACACCGTCAACGTCTTTCGGCTGCTCGGGGAAGTTGTAAGATCCTGCGAGCCTTTTGACGACTTCCAAGATCCTCGGATATGCTTCACCGGAAAGCTGGACGTATCTGGTCGACTTTGCCGCTTCGCTATTCTTGGGGCTTGTCTTCATTTTCAAGACGACACCGATGCCCTTCTCAGGATCATCAAAGCGAAGCGCTCCGCTCTTGCCGATGTAAATCGCCATTTTTTCCGACTTCGTGAAGCGGAGCCATGAATAATTTCTAAATGTCAGGTAAATCTTGTTATACTTGCCGATCGAGCAAGTAAAATCTTTATCACTAAAGTGTCTCTGTTTGTCGTAGATTGATAACTGTGCCATGATCTTCCTCCTATCACTTGATTCTTAAACTCTCGCCCTGCTCGATGTGTGCGATGCCGTCAAGCTCGGGGTGTATATTGTTGACTTCCTTCAAGGCTTCAAGTATGAGAGCCTTATTGATAACCGGCTCCTGCGGTATGAGGTACTGCTCGGGTATGTTTTCGATGTACTGCTCATCAATGACGACTTTCGGAGGGTTTGCCTGTTTGTAGACTGTGAACGTGCCACAAGGGAGTTTTTTCTCTCCTGACATGTTGAGAGCCCTGAGCATCATGCCCTTGAGTCTGTCCTTGCCGTTGGTGAGTGACTTCTTCTTTGCCTGAAGTCTCTTGATCTCTTCGTCGAGTCCAGCTATGTCACTGTCGACGTTCTTGAGGTACTTGCAACAATTCTCGAGCTTGTCCTTGAGGTCGTCCGTTGCGTTCTCAAATGCTTCAAGAAGGACCTCGTCCTCGACTGCCTCGTCTTCAATCAGTCCCCAGAGTGTTGCGAAGCTGTTGCCTAAATCGTAAATGTTTGCCATGATTGTCTTCCTCCTGTTTAGAATGGTCTGAAATAGTTTTGTACTGGTGCGTTTGCCCTGTTGTCGTTGATCTCGATGATCTCGGGCTTTGTCTTGTTGTTCTGAAGTTGCTCAATCTCGAGCCTCAATCTGTTGTTATCGTGCTGAAGCTCTCGGATCGCCTTGTCGTCCAGCGCAAGCTCGAGGATCATGCCCATGAGGAAGCTAAGAGCCACCGCCCCGATGATGAAAATAGTTGTTAATGCCGTCATGAATTTCCTGCCTTTCTTCTTCTGTCATGCTCACGTCTGTGTAAATGACTCTGTAAACTGATTCGTATCTGGTCGGGAAGTAATAAACCTCCTCCATGGTCTCCACAAAGCAGTCGACCCACCGCCCACGGACTCCGGGGCCTGTGTCTTCTGTTATGTAGATCTTGCGGTTGTCGGGGTCGTCAGGATCTCCCACAAGGATCACCTCGCCAAAGCCGTGATAATTGCAATCTATTGCGCAAGTAGTCGGCTCGTCCCACTCTTCAGAGTAGTGGCATATCTCACCCGATGCCGTTGTCCACCCTGCTGGGAAGTTGTTGCCGTTATAGCCACATTCTTCGGGACAGTAGGCCGTTATGAAGTAGGTCCCGATATATTCAAATTCGAGGACGATCGACGTCATTCTGCTCGTTATCTCCGACTTCGGTCTTCTTAACCAGATCAGAGTCGTCAGCTCTCTGTCATATATCCACTGAGGTGTCGAGGGGTAGACCTTCAAAACTCTCTTCTTATGTTTTGGACTGTCCCCGAAGATCAAGCCGGAGCAGAAGATCGTCAAAAGCACAAAGGCGAGGATAACCTTCTCGGCTCGGTCACAAATGAGTGAGTCCTTGTCTGTAGTCATGCAGCACCTTCCTCAAATATGTCCTGTCTTCCCGTGTGTGCGATGATGATGCGCTTCTCTCTGTCCGTGAAGCCACTTTTAAGCGCTTTATTGACGTATGCCCTCGATCTGTTTATCACCTCGCCGATGTCTTCGGCTGACTTAAAAACCTGATAGAGTCGGGGATAACGAACGGCGCCCGGTCTCAATGTCTTCATCGCTTCACCGCCTTCGCTTTTGGTTGTGTTATCGCAACCCTCGGAGCAAAAAAATATAAATCAATTTCCTGCTCTGGTATCTCAAGCAAACGGATCGCCTTGATGAGTGTCGAGCCCTTCCAGTCGTGTCCGTTGCTCAGGTATCTGCTCAGGGTTGACTTAGTGATTCCCAGAGCATCAGCAAAGGCCGACTGTGTGCCAAACTTCTCAATTATGCGATGCTCAAGTTTCTTTGTCTCGTATGCCATTATGTGCCTCCTCTCTTGTGTTTTTGTGTTGCGGTCTCGCAACCTATGAGCCTATCTTACCATTAAGTTGAGTTTTCGCAACCCTTAAAAGTTGATTTTTTGCAACCGTCACAAATTTGTAATATAATCGTTGGTAAGAAGGGAGAAAAACATCATGACAGACATCAAGGACCGGATCAAGGAAGCACTTGAAGCAAAGGGCTGGAGTGCTTCAGAACTTGCTAAAAAAAGCAATATAAACAAGGGCACAATCTCGCATTATTTACACGGCGACATTATCCCCAAGCAGTCAAAGATCGGAGCTATGGCGATCGCTCTCGGTGTCTCTCCTGCTTGGTTATTAGGTTATGACGTAAATATGAAGGGCGAGATGCTCCAGCCTAAAGTCGAATTGTATAAATTAAATAGCGAAAATCAGGCTCGGCTGCTGGCATATTATCAGGCCCTTCTTGATTCTCAGGAGGAAGGTCATGGCGACACCTAAATGGAGCAAGTCAAAAAGGCTGTGGATCGTGCAAGGCCAGAAGAACGGAGTCAAAAAATCGTTTTACTCTTCGACTCCCGGACTGAAGGGCAAGCGTGAGGCGCTCGACAAATACGACGAGTGGCTTGAGTTTGGTGGAGTCCAGAAGATAACGGTCTCCCGATGCGTTGAGTTGTACCTCCGAGACATTGAGGCAAGGCTCGGGCGCCGTGACACATACAGACAGACGGAAATATACACCCGCCTGTATGTCCTCCCAGCGCTTGGCAAGTGCAAAATGAGTAATTTATCATTGAGAGACTGGCAAGCGCTCATAAATGAAGCCAGACCGCAAAAACGAGACGATAAGGCGCTATCATTTAAGACCTTGACACACCTCCGAGCCGTTTTGACCGGTTTGCATAAGTTTGCATATATAAATTACTACTGTGACGAATGGAGGGGCTCGCTTTACATTCCCCAAGGTCATAAGAAGGGAGTGCGTGAGATCCTGCAGCCTGAAGACATCAAAAGGCTCTTCGAAGAGTCTGATCTGTGGTATATGCCCGCCTTCCGTGTGATGCTCCTGTGCGGACTCCGCCCCGGCGAGTGTCTGGGACTCCAAGAGTCCGATGTGCGTGACGGTGTGCTTTATGTCCGCAGAGCGATCAACGACGACGGAGAGATCACCGAAGGCAAAAATAAGAACGCAAGGCGCTCGATTCCGTTGCCGCCTATTGCCGCCCAGATCATAAAAGAGACCATTGAGCGCAATCATCGGGCAAACTTCGGGACTCCGTGGATCTTCCCGAACGGAGTGGGCGCACCAAGTAATCAGGACACGGTAAGAAAACAATGGATCAGGCTCAAACAGGAGCGTGGTCTTCCCGGCACTCTCTACTCTTTGCGCCATACCTTTGTCAGTATTGTCTCGAGTCAGACACACCTCGCAGAGGGCACGATCAGGGAGCTCGTCGGTCACTCGCAGAGCATGGACACCTTCGGGACTTATAAGCATGCAGTCAAGGGTGAGCTTCAGACTGCCGCCGATGTTATCAACCTCACTTTTGAGCGCCTGAAGAGTGCGGAAAATTGAAAAGTCAAGTAAAAAGTCAAGTATAGGAAAATAGAAAAACCCCCAAAGCCTTGAGCCTTGGGGGTTTGTTTTGGTGGGGCTGGTGGGACTTGAACCCACCGCCGTCAGTCTACTCGTGGACTGAAATATGCCAAAAGTATTGTAAAATAAGCACTTTTCTATTTCAAGGCTTCAAAGTGTCCACCGTAGAAAACACAAAAGTCAAGTAAAAAGTCAAGTAAAAGAAAAAACCCCGAGGGGAAGCTGCTAAAGCCCTCGGGGTATTTCTTGGGGAAATAATATGAACAGAAAAGACTTTTATAATTCAGAGATCCACGCACATGATACAAAGCCGTTGTAACCGTCAAAGCATGTCATGGCCCACTGATCGGATCCGTCGACTTCCTGACCGTCTACGATCTGGCTGACCTTGAGCTTTGAGCCGTTAGGTATGCCGATCAAGTAAGCACTGTTTGTGGTCGGTGCCGAGCGGAGTCTCAAGATGCCGCCGTTGGTGGTGACAATGTAATTGTATTTAGGTGTCTCGGGCTTTGGCTCAGGCTTGGGCTCTTCCTTCGGTTTCTCCGGCTCTTTGGGTGTCGATGTTGTCGGGTACTCGTCGCCGTCATACCGTGGGTGACCAAAGCCGTCAATCTGGGGGTCGTCCAGCGAGTAGCTACGTCTCACGACCTGATAGCCTGAAGCGTTGCCCTCGACCGTATAAATGTTGTAGTCGTCCCAGTCGACCACGATGCCGGTGTGCGCAAAGTTTCTAAAAAAGACCTGATCGCCCACACAAGCGCCCTGTGATGTCTCACTCCACGCATCGTGCTGCATGTAGTAGTCTGCTGCGTAGCCACAACCTGCGGCGAGGTTTTCGCCACTGTCAGGCTCAAAAGTGAAATAATGAGCGTCCCACTTGTCGGGGTCAATGGATCCCGAAGAGTTGCGGGTGCTCTTCCAGATGCACCAGTTGACGAAGATGCTGCACCAGTCGGCATCAGGACAACCGTCTTTTGCTGGCATCTGCCAATAGTTAACATTATCAAGGTCTCTGGTGTATTTTGATGTGCCTTTGCCTCCCTGATAACCAACTTCGTTGAGGGCGGTCCTGACGACGTCAGCCTTATATAATGAGCCCATTATTTTGCACCTCCCTCTTTTATCTTCTTAGCGTACTGCATGGAGCTGACTCCAAGAAGTGCGCCGAGGAAGGCGGTGACTGCTGTGAGGGTTGCGCCGATTGCTTCAGCGTAAGGCCAGCCCCAAATACTTGCAAGAGCAAGCCAGAGCGTAGTTGTTGCCGGGAGCGCCACGAGTGCGATCCACTTCAGAACGTCGTAAACTTTTGAGTTAAGCATTGTTTTCTCCTCTCTCAATTTCTTGTTTGTATTTTTTTTCAATGAGCTCAATGCTGAGCTCTGTGATCCCATTTGAGAAACTTGGGTGTTTAGAGGTGTAATGCTCATATAAGGCCGCATCGAGTAAGGTCTGGCGGAAGTAGTCAAGACTATGGTCAGATCCGTTGCGCAGCTCGTCAGCGAAACGCAAAATATGGACTCGAGCCTGTACTGCTCTATACTCCTCAAATGCTTCCTGATTCCTGTCTATGCGCTCACTCAGTCCGTCGATGCGCTTGCCGATGCTCTGCTTCATGTCGGCACGAGTGACCAAAAACTGAATGATAAACTGCAAAAAACCAAACACCGCACCGCTTGAAACGATCGCCACGATGATCGTGATCAGATTGTTGTTTGCCTCCATAGGCACCAGCCTCCTCTCAATTATAAAAGGGAGCCTTCGCTCCCCTTTTTAAAATTTCATAACACTTTTTGAAATAAAACCTTGAATTTTAAACTTTTATTTCAAAATCTACCAAATATGAATTATACCGAATTAGTATTTAATTCCGATAATCGAAAACTTATCTATTGCCTCCGAGCCGAGCACTCTACCTTTAACAGATGTATCACTGTTATAAGAAATAACCATACCACAATAAGAATAAGCACTTGCACTTGACGAACCTGAACCGTGTAAAACACCTTCGGAAACAGATGCACCGCTAACCCACTGCGATTTTGTTACGATTGCCGTTCTTCGCATATATGTTGCACTTTCACCGAATGTGAAAATATACAAATCATAATCACTGAATTTACGACCACTAAAAGTATTAAATGTTGTGTCTGTTCCTGTTAGTGTGCTTGTTGTAACAAGTGAATAGGTTATACATTTACGACCGGCGACAATAGTATCAACTTCCGTTTTTGTGTAAGTGTCGCTACTGTCCGCTTTCCCACTCAACCCACTATCAATATAGTCTTTCGTGTTAGTAGCAGAACCGCTTGTTATGGGTAAATTATCTGCTGTGAAATCAGTGGTATCAACCTTGCCCGAAAGAGCCGTTTTAATGCCCTCGGATGTTACAGTATAGCCAATGCCGTGATTTTCCGTAGGCTCGTTGTCAAAGATAACATTTGAACTGTCGTACTGTGTGGCGACTTCTTCGGCTACCATTTCATCAACCATAGTATTGAGGTTGTGAATGGAAGACTCGGACTCGATGCCGTTGTTGAGAGGTGACTCTTCAACGCTGAGGGTGAAGTTGAGCGTGCCGATGTCGTTGCCGTCTTCTTCCAGCCTGATCTCGCCAAGGTTTGCGCCGTAGCATGCACACATCTGCAAAGTTGTATAAACTTCTACATAATTGCTTGATGTGTTAGTGACCGCAACCGTGACCAGATTACCGTCTGGCTTCTTGACGTTGCATGTGATCGTCTCGGCTCCTGTCAGCACGATCGGAGCCGTGCCGTTGAAGAGATTGAAGCGGAAGCCTCTGCCCTCGTCAAACTGCTTTGCATGTACGACGGGGTTAGCGCCCTGTGGTATCAGGTTTAAATTAATTGATTCCATTGAGTTTGTCCTCCAGTGCTTTTATTCTTGCTTCTTGCTTTTTGATGATGTCCTGCAAGTATGGGATCATGCCGACATAGTCAAGGCTTGCCGGTGTCTCTTCCGTCTCAGGTGTCACAAGGTTGGGGAGCACCTTCGCAACGTCCTCGGCAATAAAGCCACGTTTGTCGGTGCCTTTTGCTTTGTCTTTGAAGTCGAAGCTGACCGCATCGAGCTCGAGGATCTTCTCACTGTCTGCGATCGGCTTAATGTTTTCCTTGACCTTGCGGCTTGAGGTCTGGGTGACCGACACACATGTAATATTGCCGCTATCTCCCTCAAGGCTGATTGTTCTTGACCCGCCAGAGTAGCCGTCATAAAGAAAAATGTGAATATTTCCACGTCTACCGGCAGCAGAGTCTTGACAGCCTATATTTACACCGTCGTAGCCGCTATCTGTTTTCACATTTATCGAGTTAGAGACTGCGGTCGCAAGCTCTTCGATTCCAATAATATTAGAGGGGTTTTTAAGTTTGAGACGTGTCGCCCACTGGCTTGCTTCGTTTAAGTAGCCGAGGACTGCCCTCTCGATGTTGTTTGTGTCAATCAATCTAAAAGAAATTTTTGCTTTAAAGTCTTTTAAGATTGCGGCGCCTGTCGTCATGTCAATCGTGGAGTTGCCGCCTGTGTCGCTTATCGTTCCCGCTTTGATAAGATCAGCGTTGAGCGTGCCCGTTGTGATAGCATCGGCGACGATTCCCTCGGCTGTAATTGCCGTTTTGAATGGTCCTGCGTAGCCTGTTGTCGATAAGCCAATGCCTCCGAGATTTGACCTAATAACCTTGACCGCCGTTCTAATATCCTGCGTGTCCATTATTAGATTTTCGTCGGGATAGCCGTCACCGTTGGAGTCGTAGCCGTTAATCACATGGCCGCCAAGGTTTCCGGTTATGAGCTCCGTCGCTCTGGTGACTGCCTTCTGCATTTCGGTCGTGGTCGGTGTCTTTTCAAGTGTGACTGTTGCCTTCGCAATAGTGTCCGCTATGTTTGTCTTGCTATCTCCGAAGGTCGTGCTTGTGTATCTGTCAGCAAGGACGTCCCACGTTGTGCTTATGCACTTGGCCGATGCACTGATTCCCAGAGCTTCAAAATAAATGTGTACGGTATCGCACAAGTCGACCCGCTCCGTCAGGCTCTCGAGCTGAACGAAGTCCAGAGTGATCGAGTCCATAAAGCTCGTGAGCTTATTGTTGTTCTTGTACCTTGTCGCCAAGTTTGTGAGCTGTGTCGCTATCGGTGTCGAGCTCTCGGGGTTTACGTCCTGAGAGAAGTCGATCGCAACCTCACGAGGCACATCAAGGACTAAACCGGTCGGGACCAGAGTGCCGACTGTCTTATTACCGTTTGTGTCAATGAAATACGGCACGATGCCGGTGACGAGGTTGCTCATGTCAATCTCTTGGGAGAGCTGCGTGAGATTCTTGCCGTATCTGATCGTCACACCTCTGTCCATGCCTCTCGCATTGAGAAGCTCGGCCGCATAGTTGTCATATTTCCACTCACCGCCATAGACATCGAGAAGGCTCCCCTGTTTACCGCCAAACCATGAGCGAACGCTCGAAGGCTCTGACACGCTAAACGTGGCCACAGTGCTCTTGTCGGTTGAAATGGTAAAATTACCCGCCTTGTTATCCAGAAGCGCACACGCAGCCACACAGGAGCCAGCAGAGCCGTCCATTATCAACTTGCCACTCAAGTCATAGCTGACATGTTGACCGAAGACTTGAAACTGGCCGTTGATTGTCTTCCCCACCTTGTAGATGCGGAAGAGCTGGGGGTCGTCTGTATAATTTGGTTTTGCCTTGATAAATCTGTTCGGCTCGATGTCTTCGGCATGTATGCCGTCGGCCGAGTAGATCATCGTCAGCTCATAGACACCGTTACGCTCTTCTGTAATGGTGCAACTAATACAGTCGGACAAAGCGCCGAGACCGTAGTCGCTCGGCACCGTGCCCTCTGTGATTGTCTGGTATAAAATCGGGATCATATTGTCAGCCTCTTATATTGTGAAAAATCTCGGGACTATGGTCACAAGTGACAGGCTTCCTGTCAGGGTGACCGTGTTGAGCTCAGGATCTAACAATGGGAAGGTGCCGCTGATCTGATTGTTCTTGTTCTCAGCGGGGAGTCTGTAAGCGTTCATCGTCTCACAATCTATATTTAAGTAGTCGGAGACTGTCGCCGTCATTGTCTTCCCTCCGATCGAGATCGACACACTCCCAGAGCCTTCCAAGTGAATGAGAGGTTTAGAGGTGTATCGTGTCGGGTTGTAGATATTTGAGCCATTTTCGACTGCCTGGGGTTGTTCCCCATTCTTTAGGAAGTGCTCCGCCCTGCATATAAAACGGATCGTTGCCCTTCCGTACTGTGTCATGTTGTTGGTGAACGAGTCGCCGCCCTCGTAGTATGCCAAGCGGAAGACGTCAGGCTCAAAAGAGTCCTCAAGTCTCTGATAACCTTTGACGGAGTTGAGCCAGCTCTCGACTGCGCTCACTCTCTCGGCGAGATCCTGATCTTTTTCTTCTGCTATCCATACGTTAAAGGTGCGTGGCACGTCTTCCCAAGCATCTTCTTGGTGGAGTATTGCGCCGTTGCGACCGGGCACGGTGTAAACTGTCTGCTTGCGCTTTGAACGCTCAAAGGCGGGAGCCTCGGAGATCACCATGCCATAATCTTCCGAGGTCTCGCCAGCGTATACAAAAAGGCCGTGCCTGTTTGTAGTCATGTTAAAAAGTTTAGGCATAGACTTGTCCCTTCCTCTTTGTCATTTCCTCGAGCTTGTACGCAACCGCATCGGCCAGAGCTTCAGCACTTTGTCCTTCTGCGCCGTATACGTTTATCGTGATAGGCTGACCGCCTCCGACTGCTTGGCGCATCATATCCATGAGCTTCTGGGTGCCGACAACGATCTCACTGCCAGCCTCACCGCCACCCAAGAGGTGGCCGCTTGCTGCTCCGAAGATCGTAGCGTTGTCCATGATATACGGCTCGTGCATAGCCTTGGCATACCAGTCGACCGAGAGCCTCGGCACGCTCGGAGGGTCAAGGCTAAAAGATCCGCTGATCGAGAAGTGGGGCATGTCCAAGTGAGGAAGCTCCCAACTGAAGTCAAAGAAGTCTCTGATCTTGTCGATTGCGTTCTTGACGAGTGTCTTCAAGCCTTCAAAGATTGATGTGAATTTGTTTTTTATGCCTTCGAGTGCGTTCGTCACCTTGGTCTTGATGTTGTTGAAGCCGTTGGTGAAGAAGTTGCCGACTGCCGTGAAGAAGTTGCTCACTCCGTTCTTGATGTTGGCCCATAAATTCGAGAAGAAGTTTTTGATATTATTTCCAAACTCTTTGACTTTGTTGTAGCCGTTTACCGCCCACTGTGTAAATATCGGCACGATGATCTCAAGAAAAGATGCAAACAAGTCCGTGAGCTGGTCAAACAACCCGATCACGAAGTCAATGAGCACAGGCACGCAGTTGACGAGAGCCTCAAACACTGCGACAAGTATCTGAATTACTGCGCTCACGATCATAGTTATGTTTTCGGGATCGCTGAGGCATAGCGCTATGTCGCTTATGATCTTGACGACTGCGGGCAAGAGTACCGGAAGCAACTCGGAGAGCTGACCCGCTATCTGTGCCGTGAGTGCTATGATTCCGTTCACGAACTTGGTGACGTTGTCACCCTCCGAAAGCCAGAGGATCAGAGACGTTATTAAGTCGCCGATGCCCTGCACGATGATAGGCAAGGCTTCAAAGAGAGCCGTCACAATTCCCTGTATGCCTGAAATAATTGAAGGCATCAACTGCGGGATCATAGAAGTCAGCGTTGTGATCGCCTGAACTAATACCGTAAAGATAGTGCTCACGAGCTGGGGAAGCATAGGCGCAAAGCCTGAGATCAGAGACATAAATATCTCCTGTGCAAGGCTGAAAAACTGCGGAGCCGCTGCCGTGATGTTGTCAATGACGTCAGCAAGTCCGTCCTTGATCGCTCCGATGCCCTCACTGTCACCGCTGAAGACTTTGGCAAGTCCGTCCATTACGGAAGTGATGCCCGGGAGGAAGTTTTTCATCAGTCCGATCTTCAGCCCCTTAAATGAGTCCTGAAGATCTATAATAGTGTCCTGATAGTTATCAGATGCGGCAATAGCGTCCTCGTCCATGTAGGCGCCAAGCTCATACATTTTTTGTTTGGCTGCTTCAGTCTCTTCCGCAGTCATTTCAAAGACACCACCGAGCTCGATCGCACCCTTACCGAGCAACTTGCTCGCCAGTGCCGTCCTCGTTGTGGAGTCCTCTACATTCTGCAAGGCTGTTATTGTGGCGCCAAATATTTCCTCTTGAGACATAGATGCGAGCTGTTCCTGAGATATGCCCAGAGCCTCAAACGCATCATTTCCTTCAACGGCTGCATTTGCCAAGGTCTTCATGGCTGTCTTCATGGAGTCGATTGACGTGCCCGCTCTCTGCAGCACAAAGTCCCACTCCTGATAGGCTTGCGTTGATATTCCCATTTTGGCGGCCGTGTCGCCGATCGTGTCGCCCATAGCACTGACATCGTTGGCGGCATCAATGAAAGCCTTACCGGTTGCAACTGCCGCACCTGTGGCCGCAGCCATAGCGCCGGCAATAACTCCCGCCGTGGTCTTCAATGCTCCCGCAAACTTCTCGCCAAACTTCGAGCCGCCCTCTTCTCCTGCCTTCTCGGAGGCTTCACTTGTGACACCAGTCAGCTCTTTGGTTATAGTCGCCTGAGATCCTTCCATTGAGGGGACGATCGTGACATAAGCCTTTGCGACTTCGATGTGCTCACCGTTTGCCATGCTCCTGCTTCCTCCTGATCCATTCACGCAAGTCAGTCAGAGCGAGCCCGCCCTTGCCGAGCTTGCGCTCGTTTTTATCCTTATCCCTTCCCGGTCTCGGGTAGGGCTTTGTTTTCCTTCTTGTTTTGCCGCCGCTCATAAAGGCGACAAGGTTGTTGTTTATTGCTTGCAAAAGGTCACAAATATCGCAAAGTATTGCGTTGGTTTTTGTGGTACTTTCCCACCCTTTGCTTTGACCTAACTCCTGCGCCACAGCACTGTCGGGACCGAGTCCCTTAATGAATGACAAGAGGGAGCCCCAAGATAGGGCTCCCCCGATGTCGTTCACGTCGTACTTTGTGCGGGTTAAAAGGTCATAATTAAGTGCCTCACCATGTTCTTCAACAAACTCGGCGAGGCTTATGATTCCCCCATTGACGGATCCCCGAGCACATCGTCACTGTTTGCGGTCTGCTCGCTTGCGCTATACCAGAGGTTAATCAAGTTATTGAGGTCGTCGCTGACCATGTCGTCAACGATCTCCTCACCGAGATATTTGCCAAAGAAGTCAGTCATAAAAATATACTGGTCTTCTCTCGAGCCGCTTCTCAGTTTCATGATCGCCTTGACCTCTTTGACCTTCAAAGAGTTTAAAGTCGGTATGTTGTAGGTTTTTCCGTCAATCTCCACCGTCAGAAACTTCTGCGGTGCTTTAGTAAGTGCGTTTTTGGGTGGCATGGTATTATCCTCCTAAATTATTTAGATATGCTGGCCGTCGTCCTTTGCAAAAGTCCAAGCGGCTGCCTCGAGTGTGCACTCCCATGTGATTGCTTCCGTGGGTGACATAGTGATGTCGCCGACTTCTCTGATGATTCCCTTGCTTGTGCCAAGCATGAGCATGTCGTCGCCGTCCTTCATCAAGAAGAGGAAAGCAGCAGGAGAAGCAGAGACACCGGGCGCAACTGTTACACTCACGAGCTTGCCGTGAGTAGCGTCTGCGGGTGTTGCTGTGACATTGTCAGCGCCAAAAATAGCCTTGAGTGTGTCCTCGTCTGTATACATGAGCGGAGCGGTGACTGTGCCGCCTTCGTCTGAAGCGATAAGTCTCTCGACTTCCTTCGCCCAGTTACGGAGCGGATCGGAGTCCTTGCCCGTTGTCCATGTGATTCCGTCGGCTGTTACTGCTCCGACTTCCTTCCAGTCAGCCGCAAGGGTCTCACTCGGATAAGTGGGGAGTGCGGTGCCTTCGGGTGCTGTGTAAAACATGCCAGTAGCCAAGCCGATGCCAAGGTTTACCTTATTAGATGCCATGTTATAGCCTCCTGATTAAATTATTTCGAACGGTATGCGGTGGGCCGTGACGAGCACGGTCGCCGTGCAGAGTTTTAAGTCGGGACGTGCCGGATCGTTCCCCCAGCGTGCCAGACTGTTGATCGAGACGTTCCGAAGAGCGCCCGCCTGATTCTGTGCCTGTGTTTCAAGAAGACCGAGGACAGTCGCCAGAGTGTCATACGCTTCGGCATCTGTCTCAGCTCTTGCATCAATCGAGACGGTAAAGGTGTCGATCGTGTTGCTTGTCGTTCCCCCTGCTGCCTGTATGAGCACGTTGGGGAGCGTGTAGGACTTCGGGAGCGGTCTGACATAGACCGCAACGTAGTCCTTCAATGCGAGACGGATCTCTTCCTCGATGTCTGTGGGTTTTAATATCTTCATGTGAGTGCTCCCGTGAGCGCTTTGTCTTCGCTCTCTGCTATCATTGTGTTTTTATCTGTGGTTGAGACGAAGCCGATCCAACGGCCGCCGCCATAACCTCCGACCTGTGTCGATGCTCTGAAGCCCTCGCCACCTCTTGCGTTGTTGGAGTTTGCTCTGTCCTTGATCTCCTCCGTGACCTGTGTCACTACTTCGTGACACCCTTCAGAGAGTAAGACCTGACGAAAGCCCTCCGAGTTGAAGACGATGCGCACGCTCATGGTTTAGCCCTCCCACTTCATAAGGTTAAGCTGCATGTTTGACATGTTGAACGCTCCGACCCACACCCTCGGCTCTCCTGTTATCGTGTAGACCGCTCCGTCGTAGAGTATGCGGTCGCCCGGACGAACGTCAGAGCCTTCGGGAAGGTATGCAGTCAAGCCTTCAGATATGCCAAGCACACGGCCGTCTTGTGACAGGCTCGTCGATGCGGGTTGAACTGAGCACCCCGTGATCTTGAGCTTATCGACCTTTGTGTCGTCCCAGTCAGGTACGATCGAGCCCCTGAGCTCTCTCGTTCCCGGTCTGATCCTTGTGACTTCTTGCCTGCAAAATGAAGGAAGCATCAAAACACCCCCTTGACCTTGTAAGCGCTCAGGACCTCACGACTGTCGTCGGTAAGTCCAGAAGATGCCGATGCGCTCGCCCACGATCCGCTATATGAGACGGACACACCGCCAGCCGTTTCGGAGTTGATGCCGTAAGGGTTGGCGACTGCGTGGGTGACCTTGTTGGCCGTGAGCTCTTTGATGTTGTTGATTGAAGTGTTAGGGAGTCCTGCCGTGTACTTAACGAAGATCTTGCTCTTCCTGTCAGGTATGCCGACGTCATAAACTCGGAGAAGTCCCGAGCCCATTCCGATGTCATACTCAGTTGCAACGTCGCCCTCATACTCGCCTGTCTGGGAGTTATAGACCGCATTGAGCACGATCTTCTCGACAGAAGTGACGAAAGTGGCGGGAAGCTGAACGAGTAAGTCACCACCGACGAAAGCATCACGGAGGTCTCTCACGTTGTAGATCATTCCACACGTCAAGTTTGGAGACACATGCCAACCGCAGAAGTCACGGATAGAAGCGCATGCGCTCGGGATAGTCTGGGCGATGCGGACGTCACCAGTGAACTTGTTGGCCGTGAAGAGGTTAAACTCCTCAACGGTCAGGAAGTCGCTGAGCGATTCCGTGTCTATGATGTACCCCCAAGGGGTCAGTTGTGCATGATTGAAGTCGCTCATTTGTTTGCTCCTGCCTTCTTCGATTTGTTTGCGGGTGTCTTCTTCGCCTTGGTCTCAACCTTCTCAGGCTCGGGCTTTTCTTCCTTTACGGGCTCAGCCTTAACGGGTGCCTTTGCCTTCTCGTGAAGGATAGCGCCAGCCGGGACCTTGTCCTCTGCAAATCTGAAGAGCCTGCCATTATATTCGTAAGTCTTCATTGTGTTGCGTGCCTCCTTCCTTGAAAAATAAGGGGAGCCCCGAAGAGCTCCCCCTTTTAAGTCCTTTTATTAAGACTTTGCTGCAACTGCGTAAACACCGCCGAGGTCAACAACTGCACATGCAAGTCTCTCCTCGCCTACGAGTGTTACTCTGTTATATATAGCATCGTCTTCGTTCTGCTCGAAGAGTCTGACATCAATGCCGCCCTTCTTCCAGATCTTGACCGCTTCCTTTGCAGCAACGAGAGCCTCGCCACTTGTAATCACGGAAGACGCAATTACAGGCACACCCCAGATGCTTGTCGGCATTGTGTACTGTCCGTTGCCGTATGCGCCTGTGAAGTAGCCGCCACCGATGTACTGACCATTCTGATCCTTTGCGCTCATGAGTGCGTAAAGGTCTGCAGGGTTAACGATAACAACTGAAGCATCAAAAGCAGATGCGCCTTTGATTCCGAGGATAGCGTTAAGGATACCGTCGGCAAGTGTCTCTTTTTTTGCTGCGTCATACTCAGCCGCACCGATTCCAGAAGTGCCAGCGATAGCGCCGACGATTGTGGAGTCCTCAACCTTGCCGATCTGATAGATCAGAGCGTTCTGAACTTCAGAAGCGAGGAAGGGAGCATCATAAAGGATCTCGTCTGTCTCCTTGATGTATGCAGCGATCTTTGAGAGCGGGAGAGTAGTGCCCTTGAATGATGTTGAGTTCTGGGGCTTCTTTGCGCCCTGCGCAGTAGCTGCAGGTGTGCCCTCATACGCACCCTGTAAGAAGTATGTGATAGCGTTGCCACTGATTACTGTGTTTGTGAAGTAGTCAGCGACTGCGTTACGCTTAGGCTGAGGTGCTACGCTCTTGTCTACGTCTGCAATCTGGGGAGCTGTTACCACGTCAGTAGCAGCCTTGAGGTGCATTGATACGCCGCTCTTCTTGTCTGTCATTTCGCTTGCGGACTTTGTGAACATTTCCAAATCTGTCATTTTTGTGACCTCCTGAGTGTCTTTGTTTGTGTCTTCGGCTGTGCCGATTGTCTTGAGAAGAGCCTCAGCCTTGTCAGACTGTGCAACCTTCTCCTCGAGCTCTGCGATCTCTTTGACGAGTGCCTCACCCTGTTCGATCGTTTCGGGTGTTACTTCCTCGGCTTTAAGCATCGGCTCAAGCTCAACGAGTGCGCTTTTCTTCTCTGTGAGCTGTTCTTTGAGTGTCATAATGTGACCCCCTTCAATTCGTTAATTTTGTCCAGAAGGCTCTCGGCTCTCTTCAAGTTGCATGGTTCCGTTGACTCCTCTGCTGCCGCATTGATCTCAGGCTCTGCCTCCTCGCTTCCTTCCTCTTCCTCCGGTATATCTTCGGACTCACCAAGAAGACTCTGGGCGAGTGCGATGATCTGGTTGATAGTGTCCTCGTCGCTCTTTGAGTTGCGTTTGCCCTGCTTTGTCTCAAGGTCTACGCTCTTGACTTCGGTAGCGACTGCGTTCTGATTTGCGGGCACTGTGACGACTGAGATCTCATAAACCTCAACCTCTTCGAGCACGTTCATGACCCCAGCCTTTGCCTCGTCCTCGTAGGGCGCTCTTGCCTTCAGGACGTCATAGGCAAAACTAAACTGATAGATCGCTCCGCTCATGAGCATCTTGCGGACGTCCTGAGCGAGCTGGGTGTCTAAAAACTCGGCTTCGATATATGGGCCTTTTTCGGTGTCCTTTACGGACTTGACCGCTCCAATGACCGCACTAAAATCGTGATTAAAGCAAAGAGGAAACGGGTGACCCGTCTCCTCTCTCTTCTTCAATGTGTTTGTAAATGCGCCCGGCATGATGATGTCGCCATAACTGTCGGGCTCTTTGTCGTATGTGGAGAAGTAGCCCGATATTGTGCCGTTCTCCTGTGCCTTCATTTCGAAGGACTTATATTTATGTTCTGTCATTTTTAACCTCCTGATATAACGATCTCCGTGGTGCAATTACAACCGCACGACTCTGAAGGGTCGCCAATGTCTTCGCCCGGCCAGTGCTGACCGTTTGAAAAGTCGGCATCAATCGGGACCCTCTCGCCGTTCATCGCCTGATGCGACTCTCTTGCGTTGGATCCTGTGACCCATTCCTTCTCAATGACTCGCCCGACTACTCTGGGAGCGCCTTCGCTGATCGCCTGATGCGCCGCCTCCGAGATAGCAAACGAAACGATCGAGCCAGCCGCTGACCTTGCAAGTGTCTCGGCTCCGCTCTCTCTGACTTCAAAGACGTGAGCCGTGTCTGGCTCTTCTTCTCCGAGGTCTGTCATTATCTTCTCGAGTGTATTGTT